>UEXV01000080.1_pt1 | contig 26566 bp, 14 predicted proteins | sample 4301181 | NCBI WGS metagenome assembly UEXV01 (sample SAMEA4773175, study PRJEB27434) | metagenome | biome: 2259; feature: agricultural soil; material: soil | place: USA | collected 2014-09 | depth 0.25 m | reverse complement strand
GGCCAGGTAGCTCAGTTGGTAGAGCGCGGCCCTGAAAAGGCCGGCGTCGGCGGTTCGATTCCGTCCCTGGCCACCATTCTTTTCAACAACTTACAGACAGCCAAAAACGGAAGAATTTAGTCGCGCGAACAATACGCGAACATCTCTCAAGCGGCGTTCGCATTGTCGCCTGGTTCAAGTAACTTCCACATCTGTCGTGCCGTGCTGCTGGTTCTGGCGATGTGCTGCCTCCCCAGCTTGGCATAGCGTTCCGTCATCTTGATGTTCGAGTGACCGAGTATCTTTGCCAGTTCGTAAAGATCGCCACCGTTCATCATGTACCAGGACGCAAAAGTGTGACGCAGATCATGAAAGCGAAAGTTTTCGATCTCGGCCCGCCTGAGCAGGTCTTCGAAACTTGCCTCCACGCGTCGTCGTCCGCCTTTCGCGTCTCCTTTCGGCGGAAAGATTAGGTCATCGTTTCGATTCGCCATGAAACGAACTTTGTCCTCCGCTGCCTTCGGCATGTACCGTCGCAACTCATCAGCAAGTTCGGGAAGCATCGGGACATAACGCATCTTTCCGCCCTTTAGCTTCATCCTTACCGCCAACAGGCCCTCGTTGTACATCACGTCAGACCATCGCAGGCCAAAGATTTCTGAAGCGCGCATCCCGGTTGTGACCGCGACGAGCACAATCATTCGGAGACGACAGTTCGTCTTGTTGAAATCTTTCGTACCCTTGCGATAAATCCTTTCGTCTAGCGCCGTTTTGAGCCTGCTGAGTTCGTCCTCCGATAGAAAGCGGTCTCGCTGATCGTCTGCTCGTCTGATCTCGATCAGATCGGCAGGATTCCGGTCTATACCGGTCTCCTTAGACCATAGAGTCGCGGCCTTCTTCATCATGTGGTGCATGACGTTAAAATGCCGCACGGCCGTCGCCGCTGAAACCCCACGCACTGCTGTGAGATTTTCATACCAGCGGTTAATTGCATTGCCATCTATCTCGCGAACGAATAGTTGACCCAACTCGGAGCGGATGCCGTCGACCACGCTCTTTTCGCGATCTGCCGAACGCTTCTTGATACCGTATTGCTTCCAGTATCGATCTATCAGCGCTGACATCCGAAAGTTCACTTCGCGTCTCACGTCGAGGTGACGATTTTCATCCCGAAGGGACATTTTCTTACGTTCGATTTTGCGCGCCAGTTCATACGCGCCGTGTACCCGCAGGCTCTTTTGTCTTCCTCCTTCCCGCCAGCGGACTTCGAACAATTTCTCAGACTTCTTGTGAATGGACATTTAGCTGCTCCTTTCAGTTATCAATGGTTTCGATTGTGTGCTGTTCGATGAAGCGCTCTAGCGCTTTCACGTCGAACCGCAACGCTCGACCAACCTTGACTGAGGGAACCTCCCGCAACCTGGCTTTCTTGTAGACAGTGTCCACTTCGAGACCCAGATATTGGGCAGCTTCCCTCACATTCAGGAGCCGCTTACCGTTACCGATAGGTAATACCATTCGGACAGGTTCTTTGTGAAGCATTTTCATAACACCTCGGTCTAACTCGTTCACAAGCTGAATTCAAATTCCATTTCCTCAACCTCAATCGCTTCCGCTGCGCGATTGTTGTTTGATTGATCGGTCATGTCTTCTGCGTATCCTTGGTCTACTTCCAACGATTTTCGGTTCTCACCGTCATACGGGTTCTGTTCATCTTTCAAATCCTGTTTGTGCTGGTCGGCCTGATGCACCGCTTCGACGGCCATCTCCTTATCGACTCGGCGGTCCAACGCTCCCCGTAATTCCTCGATTGAATTTGTGTAGATGATCGCGTCTTCTCGGGCGCGCGAAACTGCGACGTATCCCATGCGGTCATTTAGCAAAACCCGCGATTCGCTCGTGTCAGCGTTTATGAGGATACGATCAACGGTTGTTCCCTGTGACGAATGGCTGGTCACGGCGTAACCATGATCGATATGACGAAAATGATCCTTCTCGAAGCTCACTTCTCGTCCGCCGTCGAGCTTCACCGTGAGTTCTTCGTCGCCGATCTTAGCGATGGTTGCTAGTTCGCCATTGGCGATTCGCTTTTCGGTGAAAGGCGCTCGAAATTGAATGCGATCACCCTCGGCGAATTCGCGCTCGGCTTCGCGATAGACGCTCACGCCGGAAAGTCGCTGCGGGTTGTAGGTGAGTTCACGGCCACTTTCGAGATGAACCGTGATCTCATTCTCTCTGTGGTTCTTCGCCGTCACGAGTCCATAGTCGCCAACTTCAACGCCATAGACCTTGCTGGCGCGGTTGTATCGGATAATGTCTTCGCCCGGCACATACGCATTCGCAAAAGTTCGTTCGGTGCCGGTCATATCCTGACGATTCACATAGACCATCATTTGGTGATCGTCTCGGCTGACTTTGCCGTCACGCTGTAGCCTTTTATGAATAAGCGAATTGAGTTTGACGCGCTCTCGATTGCGTGGTGAAACGACCAGTGAGTTCTCAGGACTACGGCAATAGACAGCCGCTATTACTTTCAATCTCTTGGTTGTGTCACTGATTTCCTTGATCCGGCCCTGTTGTTCAAGGCTGTCGATCGCTTGCCGCATTTCTCTGAGTGAGAGTCTTTCGACGGTGCGCTTCAATTCCGGTTTGCGTTGCCGGACGATCTCACTGAGTTTGACCGTCGTCATTCCGTGCTTTTGGAATTGCTCGAACGGCGTTCCTGCTTCGACGGCTTGATGCTGCCGGCTGTCGCCAACGAGTAGCACCTTGTTCTGGGCTTCAAGGCGCGCGAAGAACTTGTGAAGGCTTCTTGTGCTGGCAAGTGAACTCTCATCCAGTACGAAAAGACGATTGTGATTCGAGGGTGCTTCCTGCCGCCGGCGAATGAACTTTTGCAGCGTCTCCGAGTTGATTCCGCTCTCTGCGAGCTGCTTGGTCGCGCGGGTCGTCGGCGCAAAGCCTCGCACTTCGTATCCTTCCTTTTCGGCTGCTTCTCTCAGAACCGATAGAGCTGTGGTCTTGCCAGTGCCCGCGCCGCCTTGTAAGCCAATGATCTGATCGCGGCTGGTAAGGATCTCCTCAACTGCTGCACGTTGGTTTTCATTCAATCTAAGCTGTTGCCGCTCGGCGACAGCGTCAACTGTTTGCCGCGCATCGTTGGCGACGATCGGAACCTGTCGTCCTTGGCCATCGAGCATGGTTTGAATGTTGGACTTCTCCATTTCCAACATGCGCTGCGTGGTTGCTTCTCGTGGTTTGCGTTCGCGGATGATCTCAACAAACTCGCCGCGCTCGATTCGTCCATGAAGCTCGGTTGCAACTGCTTCGTAAGTAGTCAAACCCATGTTGCGACGTAGCGCATCGGCCATTACTTTGCGCATATCGGTGACAGCTTCGCGTTCCGTTGCGTTGTCACGAGCAAAGGTGACAGCTTCCTGAGCGCGTTTTGTTATTTCATCTGAAGAGAGACGCAAGCCGCCGCGCTCGATGGCTTCGCGAACGGTTCGTTTGGCCTGGTTGTCATAACGAGCATCCATTTCCAAAGCTCGCTGTCTCATTTGTGTGTGGTCATATCGTTTGCTGAGCCGGTTGGTGCGCGCGGCTGCTTGATTGAGTCCGGCACCTTCCTTTACAACCGCGCCTTCCTGCTCAAGCCGCTCTTTCATTTCTTGAGCTTCTTTCTTTACTTCCTCCCTTCTCGGACTGGCTTCTCGTAAATACTCTTTGCTGAAGCCTTTGATCTCCGGCGCACCCGTTCGTTGGTCAACTTCAATCTGATAACCGAGCGTCTGTAGCTTCTCAGCCATGTGTGTTCTGTAGATCGCGGTCGCATACTGCTGAGTTCGATATAGCTCAAGCGGCTGAACCGATCTGATCTCACCTTGTTCTGTCTTGGTCATATTCATAATCACGACATGAGTGTGAAGCTGCGGCGCGGCATAACCCGTCTCATGATCTGGCCGCGCCGCCGTATGCTCGAACTGGGCAGCGATCATCTTGCCGGTCGTGATCGCTGGTTTGTTTCCGCCGCCTCGTGCTTGGATATAGGACTCGAATACTTCCAGAGCCTTCTCCACGCTCTCTCGATGCGCGACTCTTACTCGTTCGTCGTCGCCAACAAGCGCTGCAAGAGAAACTGATTTCGGCGCGCTGAAAGTCGCATCCCAACCGGCTCGGTGTTCACTCGTAGTGATCTCTTCGCCGTAGTTATTCACCGCCTCGCGCGAAGGAACAAAGCGAATCAGTTGTTCACCTGTATGTGGGTCCTGACCGGCGACAAGCCGTTCATATTGTTCGCTCGTTACTTCGCCGGTCAGATCCCACTCTTCCGCCAACTGGCCTGTCCAATTACCGTTTACCTCACCACGCTCGCTGTAGTAGTTCTCCTTCTTGTTCGCGTAGTCCTGCTGGTAATAGGTCTCGGCCTGGCCCGCTGATAGCGCATTGCTCATCGTCATCATGGCCGCACCTCAGAAGCCTGTGTCGATATCGTCAATCATGCGCTTAGTGATCTTCGACTCTTCCTTACCGTTTCCATTCCCGTTGTTGGTGGAAGCAGCTGCAATAAGCGTGAGAGCCTGCTCTTTCACTTCTTTCTGAACGACCGGCTTTAATGGGCGTTGGATGAACGCTGGTGCGACTGTTGGACGATCTCTCGGCTCAATGCGAAACGGCACAACCGAATCGGCGTACTTCCAATAGCCATGAAGGTTCGGCAGAGCCATAATCTGTTCTTTACTGACAACCAACCGGCGTTCAGTGAATGTCGAGTAGTTGATCGAATCTCTTCCATTTGCTTGGACTGTCGCGGTCGTACCGATCCTCGGTCGCTCTTTCTCTTCCTCGCCGATCATTTCTGAAACCCAACGCGCGGACTCGGGCTCATTGCAGCGAAACAGAATCTTCGTGTGCGAAGACGCGAGCATCGTGGCCGCGCTCCGCCCGTAGTGCTCCTCAAACTGTGTTTTGTTCTGCGTTCCGAGAACCATCTTGACGCGGTACTTGCGGGCTTCGACCAAAGCGGTTTTGAGAATTGGGAGGTGCTTCAGCGAGTGAACTTCATCGATGATCACCCAGCACGGTTTTTGTCCGACGGCGGAGTAGTCACTTAGTAGGTTTCCTAACAGAATGTTTATCCACGCGGCATGCAATCTTCTGAGCGGTTCCCGCGTGCTATGGGACGAAGTGATGAAAATCCAGCCTTGTCGTTTGCGCGCCCACCTCTCGAAACTCAAAGAGCGCTTCGGCGATTCTTCATACGGCGGCAAGAGCTTGAACGACTCGCCGATTTCAGAGAGCGTCGCGAGCACTCCGCCCCTTTGTCCTTTGGCGTCTTTATCGATTAGGTGCGCATGTTCTGTTCCGGCAACGCAGTAATCGATCAAATCATCTTCGGACAACATCTCAACGATCCGCTTAGGATGAGGATTGAACATCAGCATCTGAGCAAAGATGCTGCGCGCCGCTTTGATAAAGAACTGAGTGTTCAGCGCAACGTGATCGGAGAGTGGAAAGAAGCTCTCCGCGATGAACTGCCTTCTCGGTGCCGTTTCATAACCCCAGGTTCCCTCATAAGAAGGCATCCAGTACGGGAAACGCGCATCGAGCGGATTTAAGACGATGTCCTCATCAGGATCGAAGTGTTTCTCAATGAACTCGCCCGCCGGGTCGTAAACGACGACTGCCTCTTGTGGTTTTCGCTTGGCGATGTTGTCTAACAGTTGGTGAATGGCCTGACTTTTGCCGGTTCCGGTATCACCTAACAAGAGCAAGCCTTCGTTCTCTTCAATGCGCGGCACAGTCAAGTCGTAGCTGCGCGGCTTAAATCCGACGAATTTTCTGAGTGCGTCAATCATTTCCTTTCTCCTTTAGGTAGTTGCGTAGACTGTGAACGAGTAACCAAGGTGTTGACGGTGTTCGCGAGCGTAGACCTTGGGCAAAAGCTCGCGGGTTCCTCTGACAGGTTGGCCCTTCATGTATTGGCGTTGGGCGAACATGTCGAGACCTGTCAGAAAGATTGTTCCGAACAGGAAGATGAGGGTTGCGCCCAACCAAGCCGGACGCCAGATATCAGGGATGGTTTGTTCCGCATAGATCGTATCGCGAAACCATTCGTAGGCATGGGCGTCATTTCCAAGTCCATCAATCCAAAAGATGCGCTTGATGGGAATGCCTGACTTGGGTCGAAAGACCGGGCGATGGTTCGTATCGAACTGAATGCGGCGCTGACCGTCGAGAACGGGATCAACGTGGTCATCGATGACGGCAATGTTTGCGTCTTTCTTTGTTTGTGGGTCGGCAATGGTGGCGCTAAGAGTTGTGTAGCGTGACTTCGAATTAGGGAAATAGCTTCGATAGGTGGCCTTCAAATACTGCTTGAAGTAAACGCGCTGAAGCGGCGTCAGACTCGGACTCACCCAATAGCGATGAAGTGCATAGCCGCCCGCGCCGGCTACTAGAAACATCAACGTCGAATAGACGCAGACTCTTCTCGCCGCATTCTTTCTTCTTGTTCGTCCTTCTTCTGTTAGAAATCCTAAAGTCGTTTTCATCGCGCACTTCTCCGCAGACCTCAGAGGCCTTTTCAAAAAGTTATGGTTGGCGACGGAGGGGGAAAGAGAACCCAGACTCGCGCGCATGGTGCGCAAGCCTGGGTGATGGTTGATACTCCGTGCCTTTGTGTTAACTAAAGACGGCGGACCCGTTTCAGAATTCCACTCGGTGTGGAATTCATTTTCAAGCGTTAAGATCTCAAGTCATAGTTTTTCCAGAGACTGCTTAATTAACCTCGACCGACCGAAACCAACTCGGCTTCGACTTTCTCAACCAAAAAATGTGCGACTTTCTCCCACAATAATGTACGCCGCGAAAAATGCTAAGTCTGTGTTGTAGGACACAATTGCGAAAATTTTTTCATTCGGTTTCATGGTTCTTAACCCATTGATCCTAAAAGAGAAAACACGCCACAACTCTGGGCCATTGCTCTTTAGGCTCACACCTTTTTTTCTTCAAAGTAACTAGACGGGAGATTTGGTCAGATCTTCCAGTCAGACAAAAATATTTTTTGCTCGGTAGAGGTAGGCGATAAGTTGCAGCTGTTCCCACGTCGAGCGCCTATCACAAGTCTTATGCCATTGATCGACTGCCGGAACGGATGGGAACGCAAGGGAATCCAGGGGAACGCATGGTAACTAAAGAAAAGAGCGACTTCTGTGAATTGCAGAATTTGGGATCGCGAAATTCGTGGGAAATCCGAAAAACTATAGATTCCTTAGGTAGAAAGGAGCGCACTAACCTGCGAAATTCTCGTCGCTCGCAGCAAGCCGAATCTAACAAACATCCAAAGGTCCTACGGGTCTCGCGGTGGCTCAAGCATGATTCGCATTTCCTCAGCTATGCGATTGATTTCCGATGGTGGAACATGATCGAGTAGGTATCGAGTCAAGTCCTCTTGCCGGCTTTGACCAAACACCATCCGGTAGACAACCAGTGCTCGCTTTAGGAGAGCGAGTTGTTCTCGTTCCTTACTCAAAGGAAGTGATAGCACGTGTCTTTCTATCTGCGCGCCACCGTCAATCTGATAGACCCAAAAAGGAACGATGTCGGAGCGGGTTGAAACTCGGTCGCGCTTCGCGACTTCAAACATTTCCTCCCAAGGATCGCTCCCGTTTTTAGCCGCATTCAACGGAACGATCGTCTTTGCGAGGTTCTTGCGCACAGCGTGACCTTTGTATCGATGTACACGTCCCTCGCGCTGCTCCAAATCCACTGGGTTAGACGGTAAATTCCAATGAACAACTGCGTGGCAGAAATGATGAAAATCAAGACCTTCCTGACCGACCGAAGTAGTTGCCAATACAAACGGCCAGAACGGAGAATTAAAGGCTTCACGCACCTGTTCAGCGCGACTGATAACTTTATCGTCGTCCGATTTTTCGTCGCTGAAGCGCGCCGCGAAATGCGCCCTGAGCCGGTGCCTTTCCAGATTCACGGTTTCTGCAAGCTGACCGGCGACAGTGATGTTATCTACGGCCGTAGTTGTTGTCCTTAGTGACAATGCCTTACTGATTGCTGCCGAGAGATGTTGCGTTGCATCCTTCCCGCGTCTGTCTAACAAACCGAGTGATTCCTTCAGTATGTGCGAGTATTCGTCCAACACTGATTGAAGACAACCGCTCGCGCTATACGCAAGAACTTTACGCCAATAGGGATCGTCTTTGTTGAAGCCGGGCAGTCCGCGAATGATCCCCATGGCTTCCGGCGTATTGAACAGGCGCCGAAAAGCCCAAGCTACTTCCGCTGCTCCTGTTCTCAGCTCTTGGCTAATCGAGGCATCACTTTCATCAGTGACTCGGCGAAGAGAACGGAGCGCAGTAATCGCTGGACTGCCTAATGCAAATAGTGCGAGCGTTTGTGACAAATCGGATGGAGGCTCACCAAGCTCCACGTCATTTGTAAGAAGTTTTCGAGCCTCCGCAACATGTTCGGACCATGCTGAGCTTTCTTCGTAATCGGTGGCGTCAAGTTCGCCGGACCAAACTTGAGGCAGGTTGTATTGTGAAAGCCACTGCTTGGTTCGCCTTTTATCGAACTGCAGGTCAAGAAGAATTGGGGCCGCCCAGTACCACGCCTCATCCACGGCCTTTCCTGTGCCGCGCGGGATGACATCTTCCAGCAATTCATCGATCTTCGCTTTGACTGAATCGATCGCGCGTGAGAATTCAGGCAGTTGATCGGAAATAAGCAACTTGAGAGGATCGCACTCGCGCGCTAGTGTCACACACGGATAAAGCAGCGCCAATACGGGCATTCCGGCGAGTCGATCATCTTTCTTTGCGAATATCAACAGCCCTCTCCGGCGCTTCCTTGCTTCCTGCGTGTTGGTGGCGTGTTTCTCAAATGAGCGGATGGCGCGACGTTCTGCTTCGTAACTCACGAGGGCGGCGATAACTCTGGGCGCAACGCGCCAACTTGAAAAAATCAGTCGCTTGGTAAACCCAGATAAAGCAGGCAGGGAGAATGGAAAGCCGAGTTTGTAATACGGCAGTGCTGGCGGAATCCATAACAACTGCCATGCGCCTTTTGCGATCGTGCTGCCTAGCAAACCGCGGAGTCGTGCATTTGCGGGATCAATTTCCCGATAGGCGGCAATCATGCGCCAGTCTAGCAATGGAGAATTAGCAACTTCTGTCACGATTCGGGCTTGGGAAGTTTCAATTGAGGCTTCGAATGCGTCCTTCAATTTGTAACCATCCATAAAATTCAGGAGGTAAGGCGCCGATTTCCAATACTCCAACGTGTCCGATTGGTTTAGCTTACGAGCCAGTCTTTGTAGTCCTAGATAGCCGCCGAGGTCGGCGGAAAATAAGCGGGAGTCACCGGTGTGCACCTCCTGCAACATACCGTCGCGCATTTCTGAGCTAGCGAGTTTCTCAGTCCTGACCATTATTTGGCGTAAGAACGATTCGATTTCTCGCTTGATGTGAGTTAACTCGCGATCCTCACCTGCACCAACTCTAAGAATCGCACGTCCATATTTCTCAAGTAGCTCTTGAAACTGGACAACGCGGTCGCCGTCACGGCAAAGGAACTTAACTGTTCTAATGAAGTCCTTGTAATGATCATCTTCGGCAGCTTCGTGAGAGAGGCTGTACATCTTGTAGGGCGTCGCGGAAAGCAGGAGGACTTTGGCATCCTCATATTCGAAGAGGTCGCGCGCTAAGTCACCCGCGCGGTCGGTTCCATCAAGCAAATCTTTGAACCTCTGAAATTCATCAAGGATTATCAAGTCAGGTTCCAGCGCCATTAAACAGGTCGCTGCAAGAAGGTTGCGCAGTTCAGCGACGATCATCAGCCGGTCTCGCGCGTCCGTAGTCGGAATGTGTTTTCTAATTCTTCCAAACCGGCGACAGAGTTCATCAAAGCGCGTTCTGAGATCATCTTCAGCTTTTTCCTTAGCCGCCGCTACGTGTCGATCCAAAGCTTCCGCAAACTGGTCGCTCAAAGATTCATCGATATCATGATTGCGATGCATCTGCCTTACTGCGTATCGAAAGTTCATCGGATCGGCATTCCCCTGGAGCACATTCAGCGGTGTCATGCCTCGTAGCTTCCATGCCCTCTGCAATAACCAATAAATCAATGCTCGTTCTTCAATCTTGCCGAGACTGCTCTTGAAATCGAATGAGGTCCCAGGCGTAAATGATATGAAGTTCAATCGATTGTGCTTCAGGTCTTTGAGGTACAACGGAAGTAGGGTAATGCGCGAAGCTATCTCAAAGTCTTCCCCGCCGGTAACATTCAATCGATTAATATTTTGCCGCGCGATGTCCGCATTGGAACAAATGTAAACGATGTCAATGCGATCCACTTTCGACCATAGTTGGTCGATACATCTTGCGATCAATCCACGCGCTACCAGCGTCTTCCCCAGCCCAACCTCGTCAGCAATGAGGAATCGCTTTGCGTTAGGCTTGTCGACATATAATCGCTGAAAGACGTAATCCGCCGTGCGACGCTGAAAATCTTTCAACCCGCCGAGAACGGCCTTAGTGTTTGGTCGTCTTGCTTTCATTCTTTTCGTAAGGCTTCGCGCGCTAACCAGATCGGTTCCCAGATTTCATCGAATCCGTCAGGCAATCGGTCACGACCCGATTCGGTTTTTTTCAAATCATTTACTAAACGGGAAATCTGATCGAGCTTGGATGGATTTCGATCCAGCGTGCGCACGAGAGTTTCAAACAACGGAAACTGAATGCCGGTGCTGTTCACATCGCCGGTGGATGATCGATTCTTAGCGAATGCCATTAGCAGCGAGGTGCTGTCGGCTCCGCCTTCTGCAAGTAGCAGCAACATAAACTTCAACACTGCCGCTTTATCTGACAATAACGATGTGAGAATTCTTTCCTTTCGATCGGCTGGCGCACCAACCAGCCGAGCATTCAAGACAAAGTTCACTTTGAGCGTTCTTCTGGCCTCGGTGACAGTTACTTCAAATGCATAGAACGAAGTGATCGCTTCAAATGAAACTGGCGCAAAGACTGCGCTAAGAGAGGCTTCGTGTGGAAACGGAACAAGCCTCGCATCAGAGAGCGTTATCGGCCGGCACTGAGCGCTTACACGTGATGGAAGCGTTATGGTTTTCTCGAACGTGAGCGAGATCGCAAAATCGTTTTCGCTTGGACTGACCGTGGCGGTCAGATCTCCTTCCGCCAAACTACGACGCACATCATCGGCGATTTCCTCGAGACGTTCACGCTCGGCATCGACGTTGACAGATGAAGGATCGAATTCCTGCAGAAGGTCTCTGAAACTAGTCTCCTCCGCAGCACCATTCAGAAATGCGTCGATACCGCATGAACTCTTATCGCCTTCCAACTCCACGAGGAGCTCTACATTGCCGCCGAAAGCTGCGTTGGTTGCATTCGCTGAGCCCGTCCACACTTGAGCCATTCCACCGGTTTCCCCGATATAAAGTTTTGCATGGAGGCCAGAAAGGTTCTCAGTATCTTGTGAATCGGAGCCCTCGCTAAGCTCGGCGCTTGGGTTGAGCACGAGCACATCGCTAAAAGTTGAAAGTGTTGTGGGGCTGAGCTTGGCGAGTTCGTCAGGTCGTGACACAAGCACGTCCCGGCCAAGTCTTCCATTCAATAGAGACAAACCACCGTCGTTCACAAAGGGAGACACAATCAGCACTCGGTCGAATGCTCTTTGCTTTCTGTTCTTGAAGGGCCTCGCGCGCTTTCCACTAAGGCCGAGCGGCCAGAAGTAAACCTCTCTAAATTGTTCGGGATACCGAAAGTCGACACGTCGTAGCTCCTCCTGCACGAGCCGCAATGAAGTCTTAACACGTTGTGGCAGCGGAGACTTAGATAACCCTGGCAGCGCTTGAACAAAATCGCCTATCGGATTGTTTGGCGCGAATGCCTTTCGTCGATTCACCAACTCGCCTTCCAACACCAAAACCGTGTCCCAGCACCGATCGAACGTGAGATTCCGGCTAGGCAAAATCAGTCGGTAGACTATGGGTTCATCATTTGACGTGAAGCGGAGCACCCAAAGTTTCGGATGGAAAACTCCGCCTTTCAAACTTACTTGAAATATGGACTCTTCGACGTACGAAAAGAGCTGTTGGCTAGATTTGGGAACGGCGATATGCCCACTCTGACAGAAGATGCTGATGCGCTCAGCATATCGTCGCAATGACTCCAGGATTGCCAACGGATCGGCGACCGGACCGCCTTCTTGATCTTCCCAATCAAATAACGTGAAGGCCAAGGGCGCTAGTAGGAGTGCGATTAGATCAAGAGAAAACGTGGTGGCAATCGCGCAGTCAAGTTCATAGCCAACAGGTGGCCGCAGTATTTCGAGGGTCTGGCTTCTTTCTTCGGGATCAAGCATGGGCTTTCTGCGTTTGGTCAGCGTAACGAGCGTTTAAGATGTCCCGCACAATTCTCTGGGTTACTGGCCACCTGTAATTGAGCTGTTCCGTTCCGGCAGCGCCGTTCCAAAGCTCCAATGACTTTCGGTTCTGCAATCGCGCGAGGCTCCTTTTCATTTGGAACTCTCTGTCGCGAATCAATCTTCTTGCGCGCGCATCGTCTTGGATATCTGAGGAGCGTCCGTTTCTCGACGTGCGGACTAGCTCGATCCAGCGTTGGACGAATTGACGAGTTAGTAGCGGTATTCTCCGATTGCGATCTGTAACTATCTGCCAGAATTCCTCAAGGTCCCACTCTGCGAACCAAGTGCCGCGCTCAGTCATCAGTTCCCACCATTCGCGTAACTCCGTACCGTAGTCAGCAACCAGTTGCTCAGAAGGCACTGCCTCGGCAAGCATCAAGTTGTACAACAATGCAGCGCCATGAATGATTTCAGAGAAATTACGCGCATGCTGAAGTTGCTCCTGAATCTTGGACGAAAAGGTGTCGAACTGGTGATGTTGCCAAGCGAAGTCCGTGTCTTCGGCAATCTCTCCTTCATCGACCAGAAACGCGAGTAACGTTCCCGACGCATTTCTTAAGATTGCTTCTCGCAAATAATCCGCTTCGACTTTCGTCAAGCTCAATGAGGTCTGTTTCGGAAACTGTGAGGGCGCGTGTGGAAGACCAATATGCCAATTCGGGCGCAGTCCACCATCAATGGGCTCCTTATCATCATTCAGTTCAACCCTCTCTTTCGCATCGTAGAAGCTATCAAGCGACCGGTGGTATTGAGGCTGCGAGGCGGGATAGAGTCGGATGCCCCAACTTTCTAATCCTTGCCAATAGATGTTGCTTGGCAAACGCTTTAATTGTCGCCGGGCCTGAATTCCGATCGTTCCGTCAGAGTCATCTGATTGAGACAGGACTTCGATCAGACGTAGCTCTTCACTCCTCGCTTTCGCGCTAACTTCCCTTGACGGAACTCGATTTCGCTCCAGGCGCAAATACATCCACGGAATGAAGAAGAAATATCGCGCTCTTGTCTGAACTGTACCGGTGCCCGGAAAAAACAGATCCGCGAACGCGTCGCGGATTGTCCCTATTCCTAATTCGTCGCGTGTGTCCTGATCTTTGAAGAGGCGGATAGCATCGAGCATCTTGCGACGCTCTTTCTCAGAGTAGTCGAGCCAGGTGAACGAGGATGGCATAGAAAGTGGGACGGCTGACTTCGAACGCGTTCTACGAGCCGGATTGTCGCGCCTTCCGAGTGGCCGCAGCCTTACGCGCAGCTGCGCGACGCTTTCGAGTCACCGCTGCTTTCTTGCCGGCAGCACGTCGCTTTCTTGTGAGCGCGGCCTTCTTGCCGGCGGCTCGCCGCTTGCGCGTAATCGCAGCCTTCTTCCCTGCCGCCCGTCTCTTCCGGGTTCGCGCAGCCTTCTGTCCAGGTGTTAACTCAGCCATTGTTTAACCTCACTATGTTGTTATTCGTGTCCATTCGGTTTGACTACAGAATTGATCGCACCAGTGACTTCATCCGGCCTTCTACACATCCTGTAATGCCACTTTCCAAACGTGCCGTCGGCATTTACAGCCGCTATCCAGCGCTCCGCCGCTTGCTGCTTGATTTCAGCCAGCGGATCGTGGCCCTTGGTTTCCAGTATTAGGTGCCTAAGCGGATCGGAACTCAGTCGGATAATAAAGTCCGGCATGTAGTCATGAGGCTGCCCGTTGTGAAAGTACGGAATTGCGAAGCCCAGTCCCTCGTTCTTCACGAACGACTCAGTAACCTCATGAGTGTCGATGTAATACGCAGCTGACTGTTCCCACTTCTTAGTGTCAGCCACGACATAGTTCAAATGCGAGCGAACAACCTCGCGCACATCACGGCTGGTCCAAAAATCAACATCCGCAGTTGAGATTGGCTCACGGTTACGCTCATAGCGTGGCACCTCGGGAGCCTCGCCGCTGCTTGTGTCTGGTTTGACGGCTTCCGTTAGGCGCTCGATTGCCCAGCCGTAGTAGGGTGAGCAAAACACATCGAGGATGTTAGCGGGCGCATGCGGCTTCACCTTCTTATCCAAATAATAACGAACGACCTCGACGATCTGCGGGAACAAAACGTGCGCTGGCGCTTCGCATCCTGGCTGAGTGACATAGGACCGCGTTAAGTCACGCGCCAACTCGAACACGAGTTCCTGATGCCTTCGACCAGAGCGAAACGGATTCAAGTCCACCGTTTCGAGGCGTCCCGGCCCAACCAACGAGGGCCGTCCTTGATTATTTGGCAAACTCGCCTTCACCTCGACTTGCGGCGGAATGTTCATTGGGTCGAGGACGAGGTTCGCAACAGTACTCCAATCTACCGCCACGCGATTGCGTATCGCCTGCCGATAACCCTCTACTCGCGGCAGAGTGATCTTGAACTCGCTTTTTTGTGGAATTGAATGGACGTGATGGCGCTTTACTGGTGGCGGTGGTGGCCCCGGCGGATTCGCTTTGAACGGAATAATCTCAAACGGCACACCAAATATCTTCGCCACTTCTTCACTGAGTCTTCCCTTTTCATTAATGTCATAGCTGAAGCGACGCAAGCCTCTTCCGACTACCTGCTCACACAGAAGCTGTGACATGAAGGGCCGTAGTCCAATAATGTGGGTTACGGTATTGCAATCCCAGCCTTCAGTCAGCATGCCGACGCTGACAATGCACTTCACATCGCGCCCTGGCGGATGAAGCGGACGATCCAGTTTCGTTGCTAGCTCCTCAAATCCTTCCGGGTAAAGCGGTCTTCCTTGTCGATCCTTCGGCCACTCGAGTTTGCCGACTGTATCGAGCGTCAACCGCATCCACTTGCTCTCATCCGTCTTGGCTTCGCCGGTATCGGTTTCGTGAACGACCTTTGAATCAACGCGAATAGTATTTATTTGTCCGTCTTCGTTTCTAAAACCTTGGATACCTACCGGTGGAATACCCGAGGGCGCCTTGTCGTCGGCGAGCCATTCATACAGCGCCTTTGCGATTCGGGTATTCTTGCAGACGACGATGAACACAGGACGCCGTGCATCCTCGCTTCGTTTTTCCCATTCATCTCGCAACTCGGCCCATAATCCGGCAAGCATGACCATCGGCGTGTTCGCCCACTTCAGAATCGCCTCAGGCTTCGGACTACCCTTTTTGCCCCCGCGCTCGGCAGGAGTCAGTTTCGAGAGAATCCAGCGCCAGATGTTGAAGTAACCCGGCACTGCGTCTCCAGTAGTGTCACGCACGGCGAGCTGCGGAATCTTCACAAGTCCTGATTCGATCGCGTCGGTCAGACCAAAATCACTCACCACCCAAGGGAACGTTCGATTCGTGTCCTGCCCGACTCTGCCAAGATAGTAAGGCGTTGCGGAAAGATCTATGCAGAAGTTTATTCCGCGCAGTTTGTTGATGCGGTCAAGCCCCTCAATCCAGACGGTCGCCTCTTTGAAGAAATTGTCGCGCTCGTCTTCTTCTTCACCGATCGTTTCGGATTCGATTTCCTCTTCTTCCTCGTCTGGCTCGGCGCGGCGAATTCGGTAAGCGTGATGGGCTTCGTCATTGAAGACTAATAGATTCTGCTTGCCGCCAATCTCTCTGCCTAGCACCCGGTTGATTAAAGCGGTATCACTCTCAACATGCTTTACCGATTCAACCTCGACGTACTTCAGGCTTCCATCGCGGTCAAGCTTTCGTTCAATAACCGTCAGCAATCCAACGTTCACCTGTCGATCCAACTCTTCCGGCGTCAGGTATCGTTTGCCGCGCGCACTAGTAGTCTTCTCTCCAATTCTGATTCGCTCCTTAACTCGCACGCGTACTCCGGCTTTCGCAACCTTGGCGCTAATACCTCCGACTTGGACAGATTGGGGCTCGAAGACATGCCAGTTCGTAACTAGCACCCGACCTTGTCGCAGACTAGGCATGAGATCGGCTGGCACGAGATCACGAGTTCGATACAGGCTCGCTTCGTCTTCGTTTGGATCAAGCTCTCGCAGCCGATTGCGAATCGTCACGTTGGGACAAACGATAAGAACGACATCTGAGAAGCGCGCATCATTTCGGCTGTTTACTTTGTTCAGGATGCTCCAAGCTGCGAGCATTCCCATGACGGTGGTCTTTCCGGTGCCCGTCGCCATCTTGCAGGCATACCGTTGAAAGGCTGAATACTTCTCGGATTTCTTCTGCTCGTCGCTCGGTTCGTCCAAGGGAACATCGATCCCTTGCAGAAAGTCCGCACGCGCTTCGTTGAGAAAGATGATTGTTTCTGCCGCTTCCATCTGCGCAAAGAAGAGTCGAAACTTTCGCCCTTCACGACGCCAATAGTTCAGCAGCTCCATTGTCGTTCTCGTCACGCCGGCCTCGCCTTTGAGCGCGAGCGGTCGCCACGCGTCGACTCTTTCTCGAACAAGATTGACGAGGGCAAGGTCAACCCAGCGACCACGCGCCTCATGCTCTCCGCCGTTCGCAGGGGCTTTTGGGTCACGATAGAAGTATCCAGCGCGCCGGCGGCCTTCCTCTTGCACGGGCGCTTCGCCTTCCTTAATCAGCCAATGAGAGGCCGGCCTGTCATAAGGCGAATTCAGAATTGGTTCTGGAACTTCGTAGTCGGCCATCTAGTTAATCTCTTTTAGACTCTTGACCACCAATAGTTCATTGCCGCGATCGTCGATGACCTTCACCGCAATCTGCGCATGGTCTCCGGCTTCGAATGGCGCGCTGGTCGTTCCCGAGAGATGCTGCCAAACAGACTCTTCGTATTCCGTCTTGAGAGTGCGTTTCAGATCATCCCACGCGCTGGTGCGCGGAAAGAACGCCTGGCTCACATGAAAACAGAGGCCGTTGTAATCCGCATCAAGAAACCATGCGGGCACGTCGTTACCATCGCGGTGTAGGGTTTCCATTGTTGCTGGGTCGAAGGTGTCGAGTCCCAATAACGACACCTGGTATGTATCCACTTCTTCCGCAGCCTTCTTCGACTTACGATCGGCACGTTTGATTTTGACCTCGGGCAGGCCACAAACACTGAAGATCTGGCTCGATCTCATGTTCTTCAGTAGATCACCCATCATCAAATCAGGCGTCGCCTGAATGTATGTGGCGGCAATGCCCATTGCCTGATCACATTCCTCAACCAATTTGCGAGCATTCGGCTGGATGGCAAAGCCGATGACATACAAGTGTGAGTAGTTCTTGCCGCTCGCTTCCTTGGCGGCTTCGAATACAAGCTTCTCACTGACCGCGCCGTTCTCGGGCCCGAAGACGAGGGCCACGAGCTTTTGTGAAACCGGCAGCATTTGTCGGTTCTTTTCGTCAGCCTCGGCGAATGCTTCAGCAATGCTGGGTGATTGTCCCGGAGCCGTCGCATCAATGGTGGCTTCGGCCGAAAGGGAAAGCGTCTTCGCCGGCGGGCGAACATTCTTGAGTGTGATCGACTTACCGCCGTCAACGCGCAGCACGGGTGAGCGGCGCAGCACCTCAAGCATTCGAGCAACAAAGTCGCCGTACTCGCCTCCGGTACCAGAGTCTTCGATGCCATCGCCTTCCCAATCAATCGGTGTTGGAATGGTGGCCTCGAAGCAGAATGGCCCTGTCACGCGAGTGAACTTTGAATCCACTTCTGGTCTATCGACCATTACTTCCTCGTCAGGTGGCTCGGCATTCGCGATCGACTTAAGCGTCACATGCGGCACGATACCACCCACGTCTTCACCCTTTTTGTTTTGTTGACGCTTATACACGAAACCACCGATTGGTCCGCGTGACTCATCTTTCAATTGGTAGTAAGGAAACGTCGCTGTTAACAGTCTCTGCCGAGCCAATGCCAACGGAACTCGGCTCGTATCAACCGTGACCCATCGGCGTCCCCATTGCTCTGCGACGTAGGCGGTAGTTCCACTGCCACAAGTGGGATCTAGGACGAGATCGCCAGGATTCGTGGTCATTAACATGCAGCGTTGCACGACCTTCGTCGTTGTCTGCACAACGTATGTTCGTTCGGCAAAACTGCTTGCTGTGTCAGTCCATGTAGTTGTGAGAGGAAAATTGGGAAAATCGTCAAAATATCGTTTGTAATAGAGGCGATTATTAACAACTATGAGACGATGCGCCTTGGCGAGTCGTTCCAATCCCGCCTCGGATGTCTTCCAGTAGGTCTTACCCGGCGTAAAAGTCTGTGATTCAAATTTGAAGGGAAAACTTCCCGGCGGACGTTGGGAAGTCAGGTCACCAATACTAAATAGTCGCCATCCACTCTCAATAAGGTCTGGATTCTCTCGCTCACCCTTGGTGAGACGACGCCATGTAGATCCATCAGGGCTCTCGATCGCAGTATAGTTAGTTGCCCCCTCAGCTCCTGCGGTCTTCTGTAGAAACATACGATTATATTTAGTCCGCTCTCGGTCTCGTGCGTACCACAAAATATAATCGGCAGCTGAGGAAAGTAATTCCGTCGTTTGTGCCGTTGCTTTTACAAAGCAGATTACCGCCACAAAATTGTCGTGACCAAAAACCTCGTCCATTAGCTCACGCAGATGATGAAGATTTTCATCACTGATTTGTACGAAAACACTCCCGGCTGCGTTAAGCAATTCCCGTGAGAGCAGCAATCGGTCACGAAGATAGGAGAGATAGGAATGCACTCCTAACTCCCAAGTATCGCGATACGCCTGCACCATCTCAGGTTCACGAGTCATATCTTCATCATCGTTGTGTTTCACATCGCGCTTGCGGATGAATGGCTGAAAGTTTGAGCCGAACTTCACCCCATACGGCGGGTCCATATAGACCATTTGTATTTGACCGCCCAAGCCTTCGTACTGCAGGAGGGAGTTCATGACGACCAGTGAGTCGCCCAGGATCATTCGATTGGTCCAGTTGTCCTTATGCTCATATGCTCGCAACACCTGATCGGTAACTGAATGCTCTTCGGTGCCAAACAGATCAAACATTGAAAACTGCCGATCGCGCTTGTGCCCTCTAAGAGTTTCCAGAATCGCGCTCGTTGAAAGGCGCTCGTGAACAAAAAGTGGCAGCGTGGGAACATCGAATGACAGCCGCTCGGCTTTGCCAGCCCAATTTAGGAATGGCTTCTGAATCCGCTTCAACTGATCAACCGCATCCTCCAGACCCGTCACGGTCGCGATGGCGGCTCCTGAACTGCCCTTGAGTTGCTGGGCGTCTCTGAAAGTGTGCGGCGCATCGAGATGCGAGGCTTCTTCAATCTTTGCCAGTAGCCATTCGCCAACCACGCGAGCGGAGTTCTGCCCGTCCCACTCCATCGCCGGCGAGATCGAGTCGTCGTAGCGATACTTCTTAGGCAGCTTCTTTTTGCGAAACTGCGCTTGCGTACCGACTTCGGGACGCAGCAAGAGTTCCGCTTCAGGATGCTTGTACGTCTCGGTCTCGATTTTTTTTGCGGTCTTAGCTGGTCTGCGGCCCTTGGTCGCCATTAGAAGGAGTCTCCTGAGAATGAGTCCAGCGCCAGATTGTAAGAACTGGCCAATGCTATGCGAACAGCGATGAAAGTACCAAGCGAAAAACTACCGTCCTCTACCAATTGACCTGGCAGCGGTATTTAGACAAGAATGGCGCTCCTTAGCCGATACTGCGCTGATTCGATGGCATAGTGAGTCACCTCGCGGAACAGTCTCGGCATCGCTGGTTCGAGCTGCCACCCCGACGACAGAGATTTTGTGGACGATGACAAGTCGGTCAATGTTTTTGATTGGATTAGCTATCGCAGCAATTCTGGCGATTTTTTCAATCATGTCGGTGCGGTCTGCACACCAAAGGGAGCAACAGGCCAAAGAAGAAAACGCGAACCTTGAGCGACTCGAAAAAGAGCGGAAGCAAGCAGCGGATCAACGTGAGCAAGATGAACAGCGGCTGCGCGAACAAGAAGCTAAACAACTGAGAAAAGACTTTCCAAAATTGCATCTACGCCACCTTGAAGAAACTCGGCATAACTTAACAGCAGTCAAACAACAGATGGACGAAGGCAAAACCCAAGAACAAGCCGAAAGCAACGTACACCAAGCAAATGGCATGTGTTTTCCGGCTCCGGTTGTGGAGATTACGGTCGACACTCTTCAGCGTCACGACCAAGAAGTCGAGATGTGCCGGAAGGTCCGCGAAGAAAATTCTAGAGCATGGAAAAAGTAAATCGTTATTGGATTAAGGTCGCAGGCTCTAATCTCAAATTGATCGACTAATGTTTTAGCCATTCCAAACAATGTACGAAACTCCCTCAGATGTGTTCACGGCTACTGACCTGAAAAGGCTCATCAAATCTTCTACCATCGAAGGGAGTGTCACTATAAGAGGGGAACACTTAGAAGAGCTGTCTGGTGTCCGAACTGTGAAAGGCGATCTAGGAATAGGTAATTCCAGCGTTCGGAGCCTGGGTCAACTTCGTGAGATCACCGGCAATTTCTGGATCAGCGTTCATCACGTGGAACCTCAATTACAAAGTTTGGGTCAGCTTGAGCGAGTAGGTGGTGATGTGGGTCTCAGATACTCCCGCGTTAGAGATCTTGGCGATCTGCAAAGTGTCGGAGGCAATCTGAGTTTGCGCGATACGCCAATCCAACAGTTGGGAATGCTGTCATATGTTGGGGGCAACCTATTTCTCCCTAAGAGGCTTGAAGGAAAGTTGAATTTGAACAAAGTCACAATAAAGGGAAAGACAAAGTATTGGAGTGACAGTAAGACGGCGAGAGAGTACGCCTCGAACGGCGAAGGGCGGTTGATTAGGTCCAAGTTGCGGGCGCCATATTGGGAACACACGTATTGCTATTCAACATCCGATCTGTCTTCAGCGACACCCGAGCAACTCGCTTTTTACAAGTACTATAGAGAATCTTTCTTGAACGGCGTCTTCGTTGACACTGAAGGCTACTCCAACTACGAATTCATCCTCCTATACGATCTGCTAGGTCTGTACGAAAACAGTAACGACCTCCATCGCTTACAGAACCAATTCGAATCTCTCGCTCGGCACTATCCACGCGTCCAGCCCTATTCCGCCAGAATCCTATACGAGATCTTCATGAAGAATGGCGAATACGAACACGCCTGGGAAATTAAGAAATCCCTCGGAGCAACGTTAACGGACGTTTATGAATTCGAACTGCGGCTAGGCAGAAGACTGCTGGACCATCAACTGCTGACCCTGCTAGCAGGCTCGTTGCACTTGACGAGTTTCGGACAAAAGCACCTTACGGAGATAAGTCCGCTCAGTGAGATAATCTTAAAGAAGTTTGAGGAGGAGAACGGCGCTTCATTTTTTGAAAAGTTCTTTGGACGAGATGCGCCATTGAAAGCATTGCAGACCGAAACATCACCGTTCGCAGCCTTTGACCAAGAAAAGCCGTTAGCTCAACTAAAGTTGTTTTTGAGACAAGCGGAAGATTTGTACCGTGAGAGTATTGGCATGCCGAAGATCGGTGAAGGATGGATCAGCGAGACTGAACTGTTCTATGAAATCACCAAAGCATTTCCACAATATGAAGTAGTTCATCACGCTCGTCCAAAATGGCTAGGACGACAACATCTGGATATTTACTTGCCGGATGTCAATATTGGAATCGAATACCAGGGCGAGCAGCATTTTACCGCCATAGACATTTTTGGTGGCGAAGAGGGATTACTGAGAACTTTAGAGAGAGACGAAACGAAAAGAAAGAAATGTCTAGAGAATCAATGTGTGCTGATTTATGTCAAACAGGATGATGTTCTCGAAGATGTTATTCGTGAGATTCAAAGAACCTTAGACGTAAGCTATCAAAAAACGCGTTAATTAACGTCTTTACTGAGAAAATTCAACTAGTTGAGCTCGAATCTATCTAAGTGATTCGGGATGCGTATAAAAAACAAAGGCAGCATTGGCCTTCTTCCATGTACTTCGCAACCAACATCGCCGACTACTTAGCTTGCCATCACCTCACGACACTCGATCGTGAGGCTGCCGCAGGAAAGACCGAACGGGACCATTACAAGGATCCCGGCTTGGAGCTTCTACGGACTCTCGGCCTGAAACATGAGCAGGCCTACCTGCACCAATTGGAGCAACGAGGTCTGAAGGTCATTCAAATCTCAACCGAGATCACTTGGGCCGAAGCGGCTACATTAACTCGCGAGGCGATGACTCAAGGTGTCGAGGCGATCTATCAAGCGACCTTCATGCATGGCGAATGGGGAGGACGAGCTGACTTTGTGGTTCGTGTCGAAACATCGTCCGACTTAGGCGAGTGGTCGTACGAAGCGATAGAGACAAAGCTGGCGCGCTCAACGAAAGCGCGCGCTCTAATACAGCTTTGTCATTACTCAGATCTAATCGCGAAGATTCAAGGTCCCGAACCGAAGACGATGCATGTGGTGCTTGGGCGTGGGGCAAGTCCAGAGAGCTTTCAGGTCCAGCAATACATGGCTTACTTCCGCAAGATCAGACGGGACTTCGAAACCGCGATTGCCACTAAACCTGAAACACGGTCTGAACCGGTCGAACACTGTGACGTGTGTTCATGGTGGACGCATTGTAATGACGAATGGCATCGTGACGATCACTTATCACTCGTGGCTGGAATCAGCCGCACTCAGCGGAAAGCCTTGATCGGGCGCGGCGTCAGCACCGTGGCGGATCTCGGGCGTCTCGATCTTCCACTTGTTCCTAAGATGGAACGTATAGCTGAAGCACCTCTGCGGCGGATACACGAACAAGCGCGCGTGCAAGTGCGCGGCCGAGAAGAGCAGCGGCCCGTGCATGAGTTTCTCGAACCCGTCGAAGTGGGCAAAGGCCTTGCGAAGCTTCCCTTACCGTCTAAAGGAGACGTGTTCCTAGACTTCGAAGGGGACCCTTTTGCGTTCGATCAGGGCTTGGAATACTTGATCGGACTAGTCACCGTCTCAGCAGACGGCAAATTTGATTACGACACTATCTGGTCGTTTGATCGCTCTTCAGAGAAGAAGGGCTTCGAACAGCTTATCAATTACATAAGGCAGCGACGTGAAGAGCATCCCGATATGCACGTCTATCACTACGCTGCATATGAGCCAACTGCAGTCAAACGTCTCGCCGGGCGACATGGAATCTGCACAGACGATGTTGATGAGTTGCTGCGAGCCGAAGTCTTCGTCGATCTATTTCGTGTCGTACGACAAGGTATCCGCGCTTCAGTTGAAAGTTATTCGATTAAGAAGATGGAGCCGTTCTATGGATTTGAGCGGAAAGTTCCCTTGCGTGATGCGACCTCTGCCTTACAAGCATTCGAAACCGTTTTGGCACTCGAAGCCGATCCGGATGAGTCGCGCGAAATGTTGAAAATAATCGAGCAATACAACCGCGATGATTGCGAGTCGACCTGGCATCTTCGCGAGTGGCTGGAAGGTTTGAGAACGGAATTGGAGCACTCTTCGGGAAACGTCATTCCACGACCGGAGATTAAGTCTGGGCAACCGACAGATGATCTCGCGGCGCGTATTACAGAAGTTACTGTTTTGAAAAACCGAGTGACATCCGGCGTGCCAGATGAAGAGAGCGAGCGAACGGAGGAACAGCAAGCGCAATGGCTGTTGGCGCAAATGCTGGAATGGCATCGGCGTGAGGATAAGTCGGCGTGGTGGGAATACTATCGTCTCTGCGAACTCTCTGATGATGAACTGATCGAAGACAAGAGCGCTTTGGGTGGACTCACCTACGTTGGGGTCGTTGATGAAACCAAGCATTCATTAATTCACCGTTACGAATTTCCGCCACAGGAGCATGGGATTAAACGAGCGGGCGATGTGCGCGACCCGCGGACCCGCGGAAGCGCTGGCACTGTTGAAGATATCGACGAGCTAGGACGAACTATAGATCTGAAACGCGGTAAAAAGTCTGAGAAACCTCACCCCACGGCCCTAATTCCTCTGGACGTGATGGACAATACGAAGTTGGTCAACAGCATCATGCGACTTGGCCGTTGGGTTGCCGATCATGACATTGACGCGGAAGGCCCCTATCGTGCTGCCCGAGACATTCTGTTGCGTCGCGCGCCGCGACTAACCGAGGGCAGTCTTGAATCATTGCCTGAAGATTTATTTCCTGTCCAAGCAGCAGAAAAGATCGTGCGTTTGTTAGACCAAACCGCGCTACCCATTCAAGGACCGCCAGGTTCCGGCAAGACTTACGCTGCGGCACAGATGATTCTTACTTTGCTCGACGCCGGCAAACGCGTCGGAGTAACTGCCAATAGTCACAAGGTCATCACCAATTTGTTGACTGAACTCTGCAAAGCCGCTGAGAAACTTGGCGCAAACCTGCAAATCGTGCAGAAGCCAGACAAAGACAAGAAGGACGGCTGTCATCACGACTGCGTTGAGTTGATGAATTCGAATGAAGCGTTGTTGGAGAAGTTAGAAAGTGGCGAGGCTCAAGTCGGTGCAGGCACCGCGTGGCTTTGGTCGCGAGAGGAAATGGCGAACTCTCTCGATGTGCTATTCGTCGACGAAGCGGGCCAAATGTCACTGGCCAATGTGTTGGCAATCTCCCAGGCGGCAAAGAACATCGTCTTGGTTGGCGACCCTCAGCAACTTGATCAGCCACAGAAAGGAATTCACCCGCCCGGCGCGGAGGCTTCCGCGCTGAGCCATTTACTGCACGGCAAATCAACGATAGATCGCAGTCAAGGATTGTTTCTTGGCGAGACCTGGCGATTGCATCCTGACATCTGCGCTTTCACTTCCGAAGTCTTCTATGATGCGCGACTGGAGCCTCGGCGCGAGAATTCAAATCAACGACTAAACAGCCAATCGGTGCTGGATGGAACGGGACTGCGGTTCATCCCGATCGAACATACGGGCAATCAGAACGAATCGTCCGAAGAAGTTGCGCGCGTGGCAGAGTTGATTAATCAATTGCTCAATTCAGGTACGACATGGACAGACAAAGAGGGAAACCATCGACCCCTCGACCTCGACAAGATTCTCGTCGTGGCTCCCTATAACGCACAGGTCTCGGCATTGGAAGAAGCCCTACCCGACGGAGCGCGAGTTGGCACAGTAGACAAGTTCCAGGGCCAACAGGCACCCGTTGTCTTTTACTCAATGACAACTTCAACGCTCGAAGACGCACCACGAGGCATGGAATTTCTCTATAGCCGAAATCGTCTGAATGTAGCCACGTCGCGGGCTCAGTGTCTGACGGTGCTCTTAGCGAGTCCTACATTGTTCGACGTGCAGTGTAAGATGCCGAGACAGATGGAATTAGCAAACGCATTTTGCCGTTACCTAGAAATGGCGGAAACCGTTTGAGTTCGGGGAGCTGCGGCGGCAGTGGAAGCCGCATGGGGCAGCTCGACGTAACTTCTGACGCGTATCAAACTGCCAGTCGTCTCCACAGAGCCACAGCGATGAGAGTACAAAGCGGAAAACTAGTGTCTTCGCGAGAGAAGCTCGCCGACGATTTCGTCGGATCGTGTGTCGGCCTGAGTAGTCAGTGTCTTCCATTTCGCTGCCGTTTCTTCATTGCCGCCAAGCAAGAGTTTGAATCCGTGGCCGATGAGGAACCTTAGCAGAGCAATTTCTTGATAGATTAACCTCTCGTTCTTGGTGAACGCCTGTCCTTCTTTCGAGTAGGAGAGCGCCGTTTTTCGGCACCAGGTATTTGGGTCTTCGCCCGATGCCTCAGCGATGTTTTCGATTTGTTTGTACTCTTCGTCCGTCAGCCGGAAGGCAATGTTCCTTGTCCTCTTTGTCTCGCTCATTTTGGCGTCCTCGTTGTGATTATCGTCACCGATTCTCGATGCTAACGAACGTTAGCAGCGCCGTTAACAAAGTTAACCGGAACGCCAAAAGTACAATAAACACGGGCGTTAACAAAGTTAACGCGGCGTTTACAAACGTAAACGCCACAGCCCCGAAATTCGGGGGTGGCGTGTCCCTATTTTTCAGGTGCGCAGCACCTACTTGTGATTAGGCTCAACCGTGGGGTAATCAAAGGACGCCCGTCATCGGGTGGCTTACCTCGGGCACGTTGCCTCTGCGCACCGTTGATTCGATTAGCCATGGTTCAGCCGTAACTTGGTGCTGTAACCCTCCCCAATTTAGGACCAGTCATAAGTAGAGACTTCCGCAGTTTGGGTTAACGGATATTCTCTGGGCGTCAT
>UEXV01000093.1_pt1 | contig 26613 bp, 22 predicted proteins | sample 4301181 | NCBI WGS metagenome assembly UEXV01 (sample SAMEA4773175, study PRJEB27434) | metagenome | biome: 2259; feature: agricultural soil; material: soil | place: USA | collected 2014-09 | depth 0.25 m | reverse complement strand
GCACCCGTAGCTCAGCTGGATAGAGTACCTGACTACGAATCAGGGGGTCGCACGTTCGAGTCGTGCCGGGTGCACCATTTTATCGACCGCGCGGGGCCGAAATTCTCTGTCGTCATGAAGTCTCACGGCAACTCTCAAGCGCGCGAACTCAAACCCGAACAAAAGATCGCCGCACACACGCTCGACCGGCATCTGTCCGTCACCGCCGGGCCTGGCGCCGGCAAAACGTTTGTCCTGGTCGAGCGCTATCTGGAAATCCTGCGGGCTAAGAAAGTTTCCGTCGATAACATCGTCGCGATTACTTTTACGAATCGCGCCGCGAACGAAATGCGGCAGCGCGTGCGCGATCGAATCGATGGACTGCTTCGCGAATCGTCCGATCGTGAACGGCAGACATGGTTGCGCCACAAGCGCACGCTGGAAGGCGCGGTCATCACCACGATTCACGGTTTTTGCTCACGCCTGCTGCACGAATTTCCGGTTGAAGCCAATATCGATCCGCAGTTTGTGCTGCTGGATGAGCATCAGGCCGCGATGCTGCTTGAAGCGGTCGTCGAAGAAGCACTCGCCGACGCTATTCATCACGGCGATGAAATCATCCTGCAATTCACGCAGGGCACTGGTCGCGCCGCGGTGGCAACTGCGCTCATCGAACTGCATCGCAAGTATCGCGGCGAAGGATCGTCAATCGAATCCATCGAACAGCTGACCGCGGCCAACCACTCTTCACAGATTGATTACGCTCGCGCATTGAAAGAGCTCGACGCGCGCATGACCGAACTTCTCACGGCCGCCCGATTGACCAAGGCGGCCGAAGAGAAGCGCGCCAAGGCAGCGCGTGAGTGGCCGGGCTTGCGCGGGCTTTTGGCGCAAGCGCCGACTGAAAAAACGATTGCCGCGTATACACAGGCGATTGAAGATTTCTGGGATGCGCGACCGCAGAAGCGAAGTCACCCGGCCATTGAACGAATCGATGCGATGTTGTGGGGTGACAACCCCGGCGTGAATGATTGTTTGCGCGGGCGTCTGCCGGCGATTGGCTACGACCTTTTGGCGAAGGAATATTCGCTGGCGCTGCTGAAACTGCTGCGCGTAATCGATCGCCGCCTCGATGCTGAAAAGCAAAGACTCTCGGTTCTCGATTTCGACGATCTGCAATTGCGCGCGCTGAGACTTCTCGACCACCCTGAAGTTTTGGCGCGGATTTCTGAACGCTACAAATATTTTCTAGTCGATGAATTTCAGGACACGAATGGTTTGCAGCGCGACTTGTTGAGGAAGCTGGCGCTCTTGCGCGGCACGAACCTTTTCATTGTCGGCGATCGTAAGCAATCAATTTATGGATTTCGCGGCGCCGACGTTGATGTCTTTTCAGAGATGACCGCGGCCATCGAAGCAGCCGGCGGCATGCAGCAACCGCTCCAGCTAAATTTTCGCAGCCAAAAACCGCTGGTTGATTCACTCAATTTTCTGTTCGCAAAAATCTTCCAGGCCCGCAGCGACGTGCCGCCCGAAGCTCTGGGCCAACTCGGATACGTCGAACATGAAGCGAGCATCCCTTTACGCGGCCTTGAGCATGAGCCGCCGCACGTCGAGTTCAATCTGGCAGTACTGAGGAGCTCAGATGACGACGTCCCGGACAGTTCCTTTCGAACCAACACCTTTGCGGCGCATGAGCGCGACGCCGAACAAGTGGCCGCGCGAATTCAGTCGCTGGTCGGTGGCACAGACTTTAGTCTGTGGGGAAAAACAGCAAACACAGACTTAAGTCTGTGCCACTTCAACTACGGCGACGTCGCAATTCTGCTGCGCGCCTTCACCGGTGTTTGGACGTACGAAAGTGCTTTGCGCCGCGCGGGCATTCCTTATCTCACCGTTCAGGGCAAGGGGTTTTACCAACGCGAAGAGATTACCGACCTCATCCAACTGCTGCGACTTCTGGATAACACCACCGATGAGCTGGCTTTGGCCGCGATGCTGCGCTCGCCGCTCGGAGGCATTTCCGACAACGCGCTGCTGGCGCTGCGCTGCGCACCGTGGATTGAAGAAGAACGCGAGCCGGCGCGATTGCATCGCCGCAATTTGCTGCGCGCCTTGCGGCGTCATCGTGAGATTCAATTCATCGACGAGCACGAGCACGTCGCGCTGGATCGTTTTCACGCCTGGCTCGAATCAATGATCGAGCGGCGCAATCGATATGGGATTGCCGACCTTTTGCGTTACGCGGTCGCCTCGTCTGAGTTCCTGCCGATAATCGCCGCGAACTTTGACGGTGCGCAGCGCGTCGCCAACGTTGAAAAGCTTTTTCGCCTCGCCGAGCAGTTCGAGAAGTCCGGGCATTTGATTCGCGATTTCGTTCATTACGTCGAAGAATTCGAAGCCATCGGCGGCCGCGAGGGCGAAGGCCAGATGGATGAAACTGCGAATGTCGTGCGGTTGATGACGATTCATCAGGCAAAGGGCCTCGAGTTTCCCGTCGTCGTCATTCCCGATCTTCATCGCGAACCGAATCGACGCGAAGCTGCTTTCATTCTCGATCGGCACAAAGGAATGACCGTGCGCGTTCCGGACGGGCGCGGGCGTTCAGTGCGCGGCGCGCTGTTCAATGAGTTGGGCCAGCGCAACCGCTGGCGTGAAGAATTCGAAAGCATGCGCTTACTTTATGTCGCGGCGACGCGGGCCAAAGACCGTTTGATTTTCTCGAGCGCAATCGATCGGAAAGGCCTCGAGAATCTAACCAGGACTGATCGCGAACAATGGCTGGCGTGGATCTGGCGGACGCTTAACCTCGAAGAGCAAGGACCCGGCGGCCTGATGAATTTCGAGGGCAACGCTCAAATCCAGGTCACAATCGATCGCGAATCGGCCGAACGCCGATCTGCCGGCACGCCAACGCGTGAGTCCGTTCCGGAAACGGTTACAGACACGACCGGCTCATTCGCAGAAACATTTCCCCTCCTGCAACCGCTGACGCTGGAGAGGGGCCAGGTGTTGCGGCGTTTTACGGTCACGCAGCTTCTGAATTTTCAACGCTGCGCGCGCCAGTATTATTTCGATCGCATGCTGCATACGCCGGGCAAGGAAGAGCGCGCCGTGTGGAACGATGCGGAGGCGCCGGAACCGCCGGCCAATCTCACCGCTACATTGAAAGGCGCGGTCATCCACCGCTTCTGTGAAATGTATCGTGAACACGACGATGTCCTGGCGCGATTGACCGCGAGTTTTGATGAAGTCGTGTCGCAACGTCAGGCTGAATTGGCGGGACGCGCTTTTGACATTGATGAGGCCGAAGCGGTGCGTGCGCTCATGCCGCTGGCGAGGAATTATCTGGCGAGTGACGTCTTTCGACGGGTCAGCAGGGTGGCGCCGGATTCAGCGGGCGAAGATCACAGACTGAAGTCTGTGCCACAAGATGCCGGGCTTTGGAGCGAGCAGCGTTTTCGTTTGCGACGTCCGCTGGGAATCCTCACCGGCACCATCGACAAGTTGCTGATAACTCCAGCGAAAAATGGCAACGGGGTCGACGTTGAGATCATCGACTTCAAGACCAATCGGTTTTCGCCAACGAGCAGCCGGAATCGAAAGAAGGTTCGCAGGGTCGCCGCCGCCAACGCTTCACCGAGCAAAGTTCAAACTTCGAGCGGTCAGGGCTTGCTTAACTTCGATTCAGTTTCCGAAGAAGAAGTTGAAATGGTGGAAGAGACCCCGATTTCTATTCGCGATCAAATCAATGTGACCGCCGGCGATTATCAGTTGCAAATGCAGGCTTACGCTCTGGCAGTGCGCGAATTGCTTCCGGCGGGGACGCAGATTCAATCACTGCGCGCGACGCTTCACTTCATCGATCCCAATGTGGAGATTGGTTTGGATCAGCAGCTTCTCGATCACGAGACCAGCGCCAATGCCATCGATGAAGCAATGAATCAGATGGCTTCACTTGATGGCCGCCTTGACGCTGAGCTCTTCCCACCCTTTCCCGCGACGCATTGTCGCATCTGCAATTTTCTGGAATTGTGTCCGGCGGGACGCGAGTGGCTGCGCGGGGCAGTAGCCCGACCGTAAGGGAGGGCGTGCTCGTTGCGGCCAACGCCCTCCCTTACGGTCGGGCTACTGCCCCTCGCCAAGTCGCGTTAATTCGCGTATAAAGCTTCGCGCGGAGGAACGTTTAATGGTTACGATCAATTCATTTGACGGCGGAGAGTTCTCAGCCTACATGGCCCTGCCTGCGAGCGGTTACGGCCCCGGCATCGTCGTCTTGCAGGAAATCTTTGGCGTCAATCAATTCATGCGCGATGTTTGTGAATGGTACGCAGCGCGCGGATTTGTCGCGCTTTGTCCCGATCTGTTCTGGCGCCAGGAGCCGGGCGTAGACATGACCGATCAGACGGAAGCCGAATGGCAGAAAGCGTTCGCACTCTATAAAGGCCTGGACGAAGCCAAAGCCGTTGAAGATTCAGCGGCGGCGATGGAATTTCTGCGCAAACATCCCGCGTGCAGCGGCCGCGCCGGCGCGGTTGGATTTTGTCTGGGCGGAAATCTTGCGTGGCTGCTTTCAGTTCGATTCAAACCGGACTGCGCCGTCGGTTACTACGGGGTGAGCATTGAAAAAAGTCTGAGCGAAGCAGCAGGTCTGAGTTCGCCTTTGATGCTGCACATCGCGGGAAAGGACCAGTACTGTCCACCGGAAGCGCAAAAACAAATTCATGACACGCTCGATCAAAATACTCTGGCCACAATCCATGATTATCCCGAACAGGATCATGCCTTCGGACGGGTCGGCGGTCAGCACTATGACGCGGCCGCGGCCGAACTCGCGCACTTGCGCACTCTCGAGTTCTTCGTTCGTAATCTGGCCGGCGAAGGTTTTGCCAACGCGCAGAAGACGCTTTCAGAAAAGTGGGATGAGCACGTCAAGTATGAATTTGCCACGCGCGACACCGAAGACACTTTGAAAACAATGGTCGCGGACGCATACGTCAATCACGTCCCGGTGTTGACGGGCGGAGTGGGCCACGATCAACTGCGCGAGTTCTATTCGCAACGCTTCATTCCCCAAATGCCGCCTGATACTTCGATGACGCCGGTGTCTCGCACGATTGGAATCGATCGCGTTGTCGATGAAATGGTTTTCGAGTTCACCCATACGATCAAGATGGATTGGATGCTGCCCGGCGTGGCGCCGACAAACAAGCACGTGAAGATTCCTTTGATCGTCGTGGTCCACTTTCGCGACGGCAAGCTTGCGCACGAACACATCTATTGGGACCAGGCATCGGTACTGACGCAGCTTGGATTAATCGACGCGACTGTGTTGCCGGTGGCCGGAGTTGAAACGGCCGAGAAAGTTTTGAACCCGAAGTTGCCAGCGAATAAATTAATGGAGAGATAGGACCTCAATACCATCCGCGTCAGCGGATGGTACGGACTTCGTAACCGTTGAATGAGTCACCAACTTAATCCCCAACCCGTCTCTCGTCTCCGTCGCGATCTCGGGACGGTCGAATCGTATGCGGCGCTGATCGGGATTCTGATCGGCGCCGGCATCTTCAAAGTCACCAGCGACGCCGGCGCCATCACCGGGCCGAGCGTCATCCTCAGTTACATCATCCTGATGCCCGCGATCCTGGCGACCTCGGTTCCCTACGCGGCTTACATTTCCACGCCACTGGGCCGCGAGCCGGGCGGCGAGTACCTGCACATTTCGCGAACGCTGGGCGGATACGGAATCGCTTACGTTGGATCGTGGTTGAAAATAATTGCCTATGTCGGCGCGGCTGCTTATCTCGCCGGAGCGCTCGCCGATTACATCATCGAACTAACGGGCCGGCGCTTCAGCGGCGAGCTTTATCACCAATCGCTGGCCGTCGGCAGTTTGCTTTTTTTCTATCTGGTTCACGTCATTGGTGTCCGTTGGTTTGGACGAATCCAGGTGGCCATGTGCGTGCTGCTGGGCTTGTCCATCATCGTGTTGGTGGTGCCCGGATTGTTTGCAATTCATCCGGCGAACTACTCGCCGTTTTTCACGCACGGACTGAGCGGGCTGGCGCTGAGTTTCATTCCGCTGTTCTTTTCTTACGCCGGATTTGAATCGCTGGCCCAGACCGCGGGCGAAACAAAAGACAGCACCCGGAAACTTCCGTTCGTGTTTCTGCGCGGCATTAGCTTAACCGCACTCATTTTTGTCTTGATGTCGGTAGTCGCGTTTGGCGTTTTGCCGCTGTCGCAATTGCAGTCGAGCTCGACGCCGATGACTCAGGTGGCGATGCAGTATTTGCCGTGGGGTGCGGCGACGTTTGTGACGCTGGGCGCCATCATGGCGATTACGACTTCGTTGAATCCGACGTTAATTGTGCCGTCCAGGCTCGCGTTAATTTTAGTCGAAGACGGACTGGCGCCGGCCTGGGTGGGCTCGGTCAATCGCCGCACGGCCACGCCGGTTGCGGCCCTGACGCTGAATCTGATCGCTTGCCTGGTGCTGCTGATCAGTCGCCAGCTTGCTTTGGCTTTGAACATCGCGGTCTTTGCGCTCGTGCTGCTTTATTTCATTCACAGCGTGGCGTTCCTGTTGTTGCCGCGTTTTAATCCTGACTTGAATCGCCAGATCACGATTGCGATGCCGGTTTGGTTACAGCGAGTCGCGGCCTGGGTTTCGGTTCTGGCGATGGGCGGTCTGGTGCTGGTGCAAATTTACCGGGACGGCCAAACGCTGCTAAGCACCACCCTGAGTGAGCGAATCAGCGCGCACTCTTTGACGAGTGTTGAGTTGGCCATCGTTTGGAGTGCGGTTGGCATTGCGATGTACCTGCTGGCGCGAGCGATGAATAAAACGAAGTCAGTACCACGTGCATAACTGGAGTCAGCACCACCTGCGTAAACTGGAGTCAGTACCACCTGCGTAAACTGGAGTCAGTACCACCTGCGTAAGCAGGTGGGATAATGAAGATCGATTAACCCATCCGCCGACGCGGATAGTACTACCCAGCGGCTAAGTCATGAACATCGAAAACAGAAGAATCTTGATCACCGGCGCAAATCGGGGCCTCGGCCGTGCGTTGGTGCTGGCATTCGTAAACGGCGGCGCTGGCGAAGTCCTGGCCGGCGCTCGTAAGTCGGAGGATCTCAAAGCTCTTGAGCGCGAACGCGTCACTCCGATCAAGCTCGACGTCACGAACGACGACGACGTGAATGCAACAAAGCAGCTTGGCGTCATCGACATTCTGATAAACAACGCGGGCGTGGCCGGTTATGGCAATCCCTTGACGATGAACCTGGAAGACGCGACACAGGAGATGGCCGTCAACTACTTTGGCGCCTTGCGGATGGCGCGCGCGCTGGCGCCGGCGATGACTGAACGCGGCGAAGGAATGATCGTGAACGTCGCGACGGCCTTCGCTAAGATCAACCTGCCGCTGATCGCAACCTATTGCGCGAGCAAGTCGGCGCTGCTGTCACTCGGCCAGGCGTTGCGCGCATATCTGGGCGACAAAGGCGTGCATGTGATGACCGTGATGCCAACGACGATTGACACGGACATGAGCAAAGGCGCGGACGTGCCGAAGATGACGGCTGAATTCGTCGCCGGAGAAATTCTCCGGCATATTCGCGAAGAGTCAATCGATCCGCCGATTGGCGATGAAGCTGAAGGCGTTTTGAAAGGATTGCACGACGATCCGTCCGCTTTGGAGAAGATGTTAAGTCAGATCAAAGCATGAGGTCAGTACCGGGAGCGGTAGCGACCGGGTTGTCGGTCGGCTAGCCTAACCGCCCAAGCCCCTACCCGGTCGCTACCGCTCCCGGTACTGACTGTTGTCGAACATGAAACTTGAAACCGAAACCAATCGCCGCCGCGAAGAGTTTCCGACACTCGCTTCCGGCATTCATCTCTTGAGCCACAGTCTCGGCCCGGTGCCGCGCGCCGCGCGCGACTCGCTGCTGGCCTATTACGGGGCGTGGGAACATCACACCAGCGAAGACGCCTGGGCCACCAGTTGGTGGGAGATGTCCATGGAGATCGGCGATCGCATTGCGAGGCTAATCGGCGGCCACGCCGGGTCGGTGCAAATTCAACCCAACGCCTCGATCGCGCTCTCAAGCGTCGCGTCTTGCTTCGATTTCGGCGGCGCCGAACGAAACAAGATCGTCACCACCGCACTCGACTTTCCATCGATGCAATATATCTGGGACGCGCAGGCGCAAGTCGGCGCTACTGTCGAAGTCGTCCATTCGGACGACGGCATCACCGTGGCGCTCGAAGAAATTCTGGAGGCCATCGACGATACGACGTGTCTGGTCGCGCTTTCACATGTTTCGTTTCGCAGCTCATATCGCGTTGACGTCGAAGCGATTGTCGAACGCGCGCATCGTCATGGCGCGCTGGTCCTGCTCGACATTTATCAGTCGGCCGGCGCCGTTGAATTGAAAGCGACGGAGTGGGAAGTCGATTTTATGATCGGCGGCACGATCAAATGGCTGTGCGGCGGGCCGGCGTGCGGCTATCTCTACGTGCGGCCCGATCTTCAAAAAGATTTGCAGCCGCGTCTGACCGGCTGGGTCGCCCACGATGCGCCGTTTGATTTCGCACAACCGCCGATGCGCTACACCGATTCGGTGCGCCGCTTCGCGCAAGGCACGCCCAGCATTCCGGCGCTCTATTCGGTGCTTCCCGGTTTGCAGATCATCGATGAAGTCGGCGTGAAGACGATTCGCGCAGAATCAATCCGCCGCACTGAACTGATGATTGATTTTGCTTTGGAGCGAGGTTGGAAAGTAAACAGTCCGCGCGACGTGAATCAGCGCGGCGCCTCAGTGATGATTTACGTTGAAGATGGCCCGGCGATGGTCAAGCGCCTGGCGGAAAGAAAAGTTTTTGTCGATTGCCGTCCCGGAGTGGGCCTGCGCATGTCGCCGCACTTTTTCAATACCGATGAAGAGGTGCGCGAGGCGATGGAGATTTTGGCGGAGTTGGTGTGAAGGCGATGATGCAAAAATTATTACATAGAATTCCCGGTGGTCTTCAATCTATAATCGGTCTCACTAGGAAATCGACCTCTCACAAACATGACTTACGGACTCCCAACACTGAATGATGATGGCCTCATAAGCGAAGAAATCGGTAGTTGGGGCGAAGAGAAGTATCGCCTGCTTAGTCTTATTCCCAAATGTTCGCGGCCTCTATGAAGAACAAATGGCAGTGCCGCGTTTACATTGATCTATTCGCAGGCAGCGGTAGATCAAGGATTAAGGGGACGAACAAGATCGTAGCTGGATCCCCTATCGTAGCGCTGAACGTCGAGCCGAAATTTGACACGTACATTTTCTGCGAAAGGAACGAGGAAAAGTTAAGTGCCCTTGAAGCAAGGGTATTGCGCGATTACTCGGCCGCGGAAGTTCGCTTTCAACCTGGCGATGCGAACGAGTCCGTCGAGGATATTCTCGCAAAGATTCCCCAACACGCAAAAGGGTTCAAGGTTCTAAGCTTCTGTTTTGTGGATCCTTATAACCTTAAAGACCTTGCCTTTGCTACGATTGATAGGTTGTCTTCGCGATTCATCGATTTTCTAATGTTGATTGCCACTGACATGGACGCGACGAGGAACGTTTCCATCTACGAGCTGCCGGATAACAGAGTAGTTGAAAACTTTCTCGGCCTGCCAGATTGGCGAAACGAGTGGTTGGCATCAAAGGCACGACGGGAGAGCTTTAGTTTCCACTTGATGGAACGGTTTTCCAACCAGATGGAGGCTCGTGGTTATATTCGCGTGCCAATCGAAGAGACAAAGCTTGTTCGTTCAACTGAGAAGAACTTGCCGCTGTACCGTCTGGCGCTCTTCAGTAGACATCCGCTGGCTAAGAGTCTGTGGGAACAGGCGAGAAAGTATAGTGACGATCAATTAGGCTTCACTTACTAACACTATGGCTCAACTGTCTTCAATCGAATGGACCGACGCAACCTGGAATCCCGTTACGGGCTGCACCAAAATAAGCCCGGGGTGTAAGCATTGTTATGCTGAGAGAATGGCTAAGCGTTTGCAGGCAATGGGACAGCCACGGTATAGCGATGGCTTCAACATTACCTTGCAACACGACGTCGTGACACAACCGCTGAGTTGGAAGAAACCTCGATTGGTATTTGTGAACTCAATGAGCGATCTGTTTCACGATGAAGTTCCGCTTACATACCTGAAGCGCGTGTTCGATGTTATGGCTGAAGCTCACTGGCATGTGTTCCAGGTTTTGACAAAACGCTCGGAGCGATTAGTGGAAACGGCTAAATCCCTTTCTTGGCCTCCGAACGTTTGGATTGGTGTTAGTGTTGAGAACGACGATTACGCTTATCGAATTAATCACCTTAAGCGTGTTCCGGCAGCGGTGAGATTCCTCTCAATCGAACCTCTTCTCGGTCCAATTACAAATTTGTCGTTGAAGCATGTGGATTGGGTAATTGTGGGCGGTGAGTCTGGTCCTTTTGCTCGATTCGTTGACCCGAAGTGGGTGCGCTGCATTCGCGATGAATGCATTTCAGCTGGCGTACCCTTTTTTTTCAAACAGTGGGGCGGCACCCGCAAATCGACTACTGGCCGAACATTGGATGGCCGCACGTGGGATGAATTGCCGAGGATAATACGTCGATAGTCTACGCTCCTCAGGCTTCATACCTCACGCTCGGACTGCCCGCCGGATAAAACACGCCCAGCAAGCGCAGCTCGCCTTCGCCGGTATTCTCAACACAATGCACCTGACCCTTAGGTAGGTAGATGCAGGAGCCGGGTGCGATGGGCGTGTTGGTTTCGCCGGCCCACATGCGACCCTGGCCTTTCAAAATGAAAAGCACTTCTTCGTATTGGTGAAAGTGATCGGGCGCGCGGCCCGGTGGGATTGAGCCGACGAATTGAGTGGCTTCCAAGCTGCCGACTTCATCATCCACCAGCACGCGGTACCAGCGATCGGCGGTTGGCTGTGCCGGACGATCAGCGAGACGAACAATCGGAGATTGATCTCGACCGGACGAAGCCGAAGGTGGATCAACGAATTGTGAATCACGATCAGGATCGGGACACTGGCAGCTGACGATGGTAACGGAATCAGGACCCGGATTATCAATCGCAAAAGTTTCGCCGGAACGAATGTAGATCCCGGAGTCGGCGCCGACTTCATATGAGCGATCCTCAATGGAAAACTTAAGCCACCTGCTGCGCGTGGTACTGACCTCAGAGTCATATTCGCCCAGCACAAACAGAATTTGATCGCAGTCTTCGTTCTTAATTCCCGGCGACCGGCCCGGCGCAAACTCGATCACGCGCAGCGAGATTGCCTGCGCGCCGGCGGCCCTGCCAATCTGTTTCCAAATCCGCACAGTGCCGCGCGCGACGGGCTCGCCATCGTGCAAATCAGAAACACGACAACCACCTTCCAGAATTACAGCCATAGTTTCTTTAGCTATCGGATTTCAAATGAAGTGTTGTGTGCTTCAGATCCGCAACTGGGACAGAACATGATTAATCATACTGAAAGGTTCAACGTTCACTCTTCAAATGCTTGGTGGTGTTTTCAGTGATCGAGACGCCGGACGCCGGCGTCAGGTTTGAGGTGGTCTGTGCTTTGAGCAATTGCGGTGGCCCATACCCGGTATCCGCAAAGCTTTGTGCCTGTGCCTCGGCTGAATGATCTTCAACGAGTTTGCGCGCTTTGGTGAAGAACAGCGCATTGATGATTAAGCCGATCCCGATCATAAAGCACGCGACGCCAAGACCCGCGATTCCCATGAATGTCTGGGCATCCTCGCCCCGGGCAAATGTCGACATCAGGACCATAAAAATAGTACCGCCAATTCCCGCCGCCGACACCACAACCCCACCCCGGATACGACGCATGCGTTTCTCTTCCGGCGATTCGAGAAACTTTTCAATCTCAGGCAGGACATCTTCCGCGACTTTCTTTAGCTCTTTGGCGTCCTGCACCTCACGAATTCTCGCGGCCACGGCGCGGCCGATCTCTTCGCGGGCCGTTACGGCTGAGGCTGTGATCGAATCAGGCCTCTCCATACTGATGCGCACAGGTCGCAGGTCAGTGCCGCAGGCGCGACAGTACTGGCTTGCCTGGCGCTCTTCCGATCCGCAACTGGGACAAAACATAATCGATCGTTTATACGGCGCTGATTCAAATACAGTTCAAAGAAACATAGACAGGATTTACATGATTGACATGATAGAGAACCAGAGTTTTGAATTGGCCCGCTAACCCAGGCGCTTTCTTACCTTCCTGTAAATCATGTAAATCCTGTCTTAATATTCCCCGCCGCTCACCGCGGGCATGATGCAGATTTCGCTGTCGCCACTGATGCTGGTCTGCAAAGCCCGATCGCGCTGCACCACCTGGCTGTTCACAAACACGTTAACGTGCGGCCGCACCTGGCCCTGCTCGGTGAGCACGCGATCGCGAAGACCGACATGCCGGCGCCAGAGTTGATCCAGAGCTTCAGCGACATTTGATGCCTCGCCTTCCAGCTTGATCTCGGCGCGCCCGCCGGTGAACTCAGTCAGGTATCCCGCAATCTGAAATGTGATCATCATAAAAGCAAAGGGTAGGCACGCCTCTGGCGTGCTGTATTCGCATTCATTAATTCACACAGTGGCATGCCTGAGGCGTGCGTACCGTCATGCAACCAGCTTAGCTTCAGTCTATACTGACGAACCAAGAACTTAGTACACACCCAATGTCGCGTCCGAGTCAAAAAGAGGTTCCCGCCGATGCCGAATTAAAGGAGCGCGTTCGCGAATTTTGGCAGGCGCATCCCTGCGGCACAAAATTCAGCGACGCCGAGATGGGCACGCGCGAATTTTTCGAACGCGTCGAACAGCATCGCTACACAAAGGAATCGCATATCCTCACGGCCGCAGACTTTGCGAACGCGAGCGGATTAAAAGTCCTCGAGATCGGTTGCGGCCTGGGAACTGACGGGGCGCAGTTCGCGAAGGCCGGGGCGGATTACACCGGCATTGATCTCACTGAAGCTTCGATTGAGCTGGCGCGAAAGCGATTTGAATTGTTTGGTTTGAAGGGCGAGTTTCGCGTGGCCGATGCCGAGCGTTTGGACTTTGCCGACGAATCTTTCGATCTGGTTTATTCGCATGGCGTGCTTCATCACACGCCGGACATCGACGCAGCAATCGGCGAAATTCATCGCATCCTGAAACCGGGTGGTCAGGCCAGAGTCATGTTGTATCATCGCGACAGCTACAACTACCGCGTCGGAATTCGCGTGCTGCGACGCGCCGGCGCCGGGCTGTTGAAGAGCGAAGTCGGCATTAAGACAGTGCACTGGTTGACCGGCGAACCGATTGATTCGCTGCGAGAGCACGCGAAGCTTGCTAATGGAAATCTTTCCGCCGAAGAATTTCTGAGCCAGAGCACTGACGGCGCGGGCAATCCCCTCGCGCGCGTTTACTCTCGAGCTGAGGCGCGCGAGCTGTTCAAGAACTTTCGTGAGGTGGAATTGCGCGTATATTTTCTCAACAAGCGGTTCATTCCGTTGATTGGTAGTCTGCTGCCGAAATCGATCGAATCAGCGCTGGCTTCGCGCTGGGGCTGGCACTTGTGGATTTATGCGACGAAGTAATTTGGAGTGCGGTGGCAATCCCGATCTTTATCGGGACACACCGCTTTGGATCGGCGTGTCAGAACCGCGAGCGGTAGCGACCGGGTATGAGCGAAGGATCTATGCGACTAACGGATCGCTTTACGACTAGAGTCAGTACCGTGAGCAGTAGCGACCGGGTATGAGCAATGGATTTATGCGACTAACGGATCGCTTTACGACTGGAGTCAGAACCGCGAGCGGTAGCGACCGGGTAGAGACATCAGCCTTCTTGCAACTTTTTTTACTTGACCTTGATGAGAAGCTGGGTGTAGTCCAATGTGGAACGACACCGACATTCCGCTCGCCTACCTGATTACCTTCCGCTGTTACGGCACCTGGCTGCATGGGGATAAACGAGGCTCAATCGATCGGTTTCACAATCGTTACAAGTCGCCCTATATAGAACCGAATGAAAGATGGCGTCGTCATAACGTCCAAGTTCTTCAGGGTGAGCCAGTACTGTTGGATGCATTACTGCGTCAAGCAGTTGATCGTGCTATCCGAGAGACTTGTAGCTTTCGGAAATGGCACTTATACGCCTTGCAGGTCAGGACCAACCACGTACACGCGGTCGTTTCAATCGGATCAATTCTCCCTGAACGAGCGTTAACTGCGTTCAAGGCAAATGCAACGAGACAAATGCGACAGGACGCATGTTGGCAACCAGACTCGAGCCCTTGGGCGGAAAGAGGAAGCAAGAGATACTTGTGGAACGAGCAAAGCGTGGTCAAGGCTATTGAGTATGTGCTTTATGGGCAAGTCGATGAGTTACCTGACTTTGATAGTTGACCCGGTCGCTACCGCTCGCGGTACTGACTCCAAGGCGATGAGTTATCTGACTTTGACCGTTGATCCGGTCGCTACCGCTCGCGGTACTGACTCCATTGCGCGCTGATCGCGACTTAAATGAAAAGCATATTAATCACCGGCGGCGCCGGCTTCATCGGCTCGCATCTTGTCGATCGTTTGTTGTCCGAAGGCAACTGGCAGGTGTCAGTAGTTGACGACTTTAACGATTTTTACGATCCGTCAATCAAACACGCGAACATTGAACCATATCGCGCAAATCCGAATTTCAAAATCACGTCAACCGATATTCGTGACCCTCAAGCTTTGGCAACAGTGTTCGCCGAGAGCAGGTTTGATTGCATCGTTCACCTGGCCGCGCGCGCCGGGGTCCGGCCTTCCCTGAGCGAGCCGCGTCTCTATGTCGAAACCAACGTCAACGGAACGGTGAATCTGCTCGAGTTGGCGCGCGAGCATGGCGTTAAGCAATTTGTTTTCGGCTCGTCGTCGTCGGTTTACGGAACGAACGCGAAGGTTCCTTTTTCGGAAGACGATCCGATCTTTAATCCGATTTCACCTTACGCCGCGACCAAAGCAGCCGGCGAGCTTCTCTGTCATTCCTATGCGCATTTGCATGACCTGCGAATTGTCTGCCTGCGATTCTTTACGGTCTATGGCGCGCGGCAGCGGCCCGACCTGGCGATTCATAAATTCACAAAGTTGATAACCAGCGGCCAGTCCATTCCGGTCTTTGGTGATGGCACGACGCGACGCGACTACACCTATGTTGACGACATCATCGCCGGGGTGCGGGCGGCGATTGATTACGACCAAAGCAAATTCGAAATCATCAACCTGGGCGAATCGCGCACGGTGGAATTGCGTGAATTGATTTCCTTGTTGGAAGAGGCGCTGGGTCAAACTGCTAAAATTGATCGGCAGCCCATGCAGCCGGGCGACGTGCCGCAGACATTTGCGGACATCACGAAAGCGCGCCGGCTGCTCAATTATGATCCGCAGACGCAAATTGAAGCCGGTATTCGTCGCTTCGTAGAATGGTGGAGGACAAAGCACGGCTGATGTGGAAAATGGCTCTCGCTGTTTTGTTCATCAGCCTGTCGCTGAGTCTTAGCGTTTACGGCCAGGACAAGCGCACCGCTTCGGGTATTATCTATTTTACGAACAATGCTCCGGACAGTTTGGCCTCGTTCGCGGTGGAAGTTCTAACAACGAATAAGAAGAAGATAATTGCCGGCATGCGGCCCGACGATCATCATCGATTCGAATTCAATTCACTGAAGCCTGGCAAATACCTGCTGCGAGTAACATGGCCAAATCATTGCGTGCTATGGTACAGAATGGATCTGACGAAAGAGTCGCGAACGAACATCAGGGTGTTCATGGACATGGAATGCGCTCATTCCAACGGAAAGATTCGAGACTTGCCGGCGGACTGGTAGCGCCGGTTTGATTTTCCAGCAAGCTTTGTCAACAACAGCCAAAAACCTCAGTCCTGCACTCCCGCGCGAAATGCAGGAACACACCTACTCGATCCTGTACGAGGTCGAGGGTAAGCACTGGTGGTTCCTCGGGCGGCGCAAAATCATCTCGAGCTTCAGCGAACGAATCTGTCGCGACCTTGGGAAACGAGAGCCGCAAATTCTGGATGTTGGTTGCGGCACCGGCGCCAATCTCCAAATGCTTTCGAATTTCGGAATCGCCGAAGGCGTGGACGTTTCTGCTGAGGCGCTGGATTTTTGCCGCGCGCGCGGATTGGCCAAAGTTAAGCAGGGCGCGGCCGAGGCTTTGCCCTTCGAAGACGCGTCATTCGATCTGGTTACGGGGCTTGATGTGGTTGAGCATCTCGATGATGATGTCGCTGGTTTGAAAGAGATGCGGCGGGTGCTGCGGCCGGGCGGGCGCGCGTTGTTGTTCGTCCCCGCGTTCATGTTTCTTTGGGGAGTGCAGGACGACATCAGTCATCATCGCCGGCGTTATACTCTGCCTGATCTCAAGCAAAGTCTTGCCGAAGCCGGACTGGAGGTCGAGCGCGCAACTTATGCGAACATCACGTTCTTTCTGCCGATTTTAGTTGGAAGAGTGATAATGCGTTTGACCGGCGTGCGCCCGGCCTCGGAAAATAACATCACGATCGGCGCCCTGAACGGGTTTTTAGGTTGGATCTTAGGGGCCGAGAGCTGGTGGCTGCGGCGAATGAATTTTCCTTTTGGCGTTTCGATTGTATGTGTGGCGCGGCGAGACTGAGTAAAACAGGTGGCACGCGTAGCTCTCCGTGTCTCTGTGTGACCTCCGTGACTCTGTGGTAAAAATTTCTTAGAACATATCACCACAGAGACACCGAGAATTCACAGAGGCACTGAGAAATGCAAATCTTGAGCAGATGAAAGTCTATGATCAGGAAAATGAAGTGTTGACGGCCCCAGCGAATCGGTCGATGGATGATCGGCGAGAGCCGGACATCTCTGTCTTCCTTCCCGTCTTCAACGAGGAACCCAACCTCCACCCGCTGCATGAAAAGCTGGACCAGTCGCTCGCGCAGCTCGGCCGCACTGCGGAAATTATTTATGTAGATGACGGCTCGAGCGACGGCAGCTTAAATGTTCTGCGCGAGATTGCCGCGAAAGATTCGCGCGTGCGCGTAATCGCCCTGCGGCGAAACTATGGTCAGACGCCCGCCATGGCCGCCGGCATTCACGCCGCAAAGGGCCGGGTGTTGATTCCGATGGATGCTGATCTGCAAAACGATCCGGCGGACATCGCGCGCTTACTCGACAAATTGGACGAGGGTTATGACGTCGTGTCTGGCTGGCGAAAGAACCGGCAGGATCCTTTGATCACTCGCAAGATTCCTTCGCAAATGGCGAACTGGTTGATCTCGAAGATTGGCGGCGTACCGTTGCACGATTACGGCTGCTCTTTGAAAGCCTATCGTCGCGAATCACTCGAAGACGTTCAACTCTATGGCGAGATGCATCGCTTCATTCCCATCTACGCCTCGTGGTCCGGGGCGCGCGTCACCGAAATTCCGGTTGAGCACCACGCGCGCACGATGGGCAAATCGAAGTACGGCTTATCGCGCACGATCAAAGTCGTCTTCGATTTGATGACGATCAAGTTCATGGCGTCTTATCAAACGAAGCCGCTCTACATGTTTGGTTCCGCCGGCCTGATCACTTTCGCGATCTCTCTGCTGTGCGCAATCTTCGCGTTTCTGATGAAGTTCGCGAACTGGCCGCATCATGCCGATTTTATTCAAACGCCTCTGCCGGTGCTGACCATGGTGCTGCTGGTCCTGGGTGTGCAATTCTTCTTTATGGGCCTGCTGGCCGAGATGCTGGTGCGCACTTATCACGAGTCGCAGGCGAAGGCGATCTATGCGGTGCGGGAAAGGATCAATTTCACCACAGGGGACACGGAGAAGAACAAATAAGCCGTGTCTTTGTGATTGGAGCCCGGAAATCTTTGCCATGCGGAAGTCAGTACCATCCGCGTCAGCGGATGGGATAAAGAATCTATTAAGGGCTGGAAACTATATTGAGTTGCCTGGTGATCCATCTGCTAACGCAGATGGTACTGACCTCCTCCTCTATGGTTAATTGACTCCATGTGCGGAATAGCGGGATGGGCCAATCTTGATGCGCGGACCCCGCCTCCTGAAGGCGGCGAAGAGCTGCTGCGCTCGATGTGCGATCGCATGACGCATCGCGGACCGGACTCCGAAGGGTATCTGGTCGATGATGGCATCGCGCTCGGCATGCGGCGTCTTGCCATCATCGATTTACTGACCGGCGAGCAACCCACCTTCAACGAAGATCACAACATCGCTGTCATTCTCAACGGCGAGATCTACAACTATCGCGAGCTGCGCGCCGACCTTGAGAAACGCGGGCACACGTTCCGCAGCGCCTCGGACACTGAAATCCTGCCGCATCTTTATGAAGAGTACGGCCGCGAAATGGTCCAGCATCTCAACGGGATGTTTGCGTTCGCGCTTTGGGACCACAACCGCAGGCGTTTGTTCATCGCGCGCGATCGTTTCGGCGAGAAGCCGCTCTACTGGGGCGTGTTTGATCGCAAATTGTTATTCGCGTCTGAGCCGAAAGTCCTGCTGGCGCATCCGGCGGTGCGGCCGAACCTGAACCTGACGGCGCTGCGTCAGTATTTGTCTTTCGATTACGTGCCCGCGCCGCTGTCGATCTTTGAAGGCATCAGCAAATTGCCGGCGGCCCACATGCTGACGCTCGAAGACGGACAGATAAAAGTCGAACGTTACTGGCAACTGTCTTACAAAACTCGCGAGCCGGTGCCCAGCGTCCCCGAAGCCGCAGAACAATTGCGCGAACTGCTGGCTGATTCAGTGCGCATGCGCCTGGTTTCAGACGTACCGCTGGGCGTGTTGCTTTCCGGCGGGATCGATTCGTCGATGGTCACGGCTTTGGCCGTGCGCGCCTCTTCCGAAACCGTTAAGACGTTTTCGATTTCTTTTGCCGAAGCCTCGTTCGACGAATCGCAGTATGCGCGCGCCGTCGCGAAGTTCCTCGGCACCGATCATCACGAAGAAAGGTTCAGCGCGAGTCTGGCCGCTAATCTTGTCAGCGAGATTGGCGCGTGGATGGATGAACCGATCAGCGATCCGTCGCTGGTGCCGACTTACCTGCTCTCTCGCTTCACGCGCAAGCACGTGACGGTGGCGCTGGGCGGCGACGGCGGGGACGAAATCTTCGCCGGTTATCCGATGTACTTCGGCCATTACATGGCCCGCGCATATTTGGCGGTGCCCCGATTTTTGCGGCGCGGCCTGGTCGAGCCGATGGTCAATCTCTTGCCCGTCAAAAATCGGAATCTTTCTTTCGATTACCGTGCGCGGCGTTTTATTGTTGCTTCAAATTACGATGCCGTGGCGCGCCACCACGTCTGGTTCGGCTCGTTCAGTCCTGACGAGCAGGAGCATTTGCTGACGGCCGACGTGACGCAGGCGAGCGATGCGGACATCTATTGCGATGCGCGGCGATTGTTTGCCGAATGCGACTCGAACAATTTGACCGAATGCATGCAGAGTCTCGACACGCAGCTTTATCTCGCCGAAGACATCCTGACGAAAGTCGATCGCGCCAGCATGGCAGTTAGTCTGGAAGTGCGCGCGCCTTATCTCGATCCGCGCGTGGCTGAGTTCGCCGCTTCGCTGCCGCCCCGTTACAAACTGCACGGCTACACTTCGAAGTACATTCTGAAGAAGGCCGCCAAAGGGTTGGTGCCGCCGTTTGTCTGGCGCCGCGGTAAGAAAGGGTTCGGCGTTCCGTTCGCCAAATGGTTGAAGAGTGAATTGCGGCCGCTGGCCCACGACCTTTTGTCGCCGGAGCGTCTGCGGCGCAGCGGCCTGTTCAATCCTGATTACGTGGCAAAACTTCAGGATGAACACGAACGCGGGGTGGCGAATCATCGCAAATTGCTCTGGACTTTGCTCTCATTCGAATTGTGGCGCGAGAGTTTTGTCGAGACGCCCAGAAGAATCGAGACCTCGGTAACTGCGGGATAATTTGGAGTGCGCCGGCAGAGCGAAGCGGCGACGGCGCTTTGGATGTCAGAAACCGCGGCGGTAGCGACCGGATCGGATGCCACCTCTAAAAATCCCTTAAGCGTGTCGCTCTTGAATTCAGGCGTGAGTTGATCCGGTTGCTCCCGCTCGCAGTTCTGACCCAATTAGTCCAAAGCGCCGTCGCCGCTTCGCTCTGCCGGCGCACTCCAAATGACTATCGATCTCAAAACCGCTCATCGAGATTTGTGGAAATGGTGCCGGACGGAAGGCCTCGCGGGCTACGATCCTTTCGACGGCTTGAACAGCCGTTTCTTTCAAGCTCTCCCACTTAAGAATTCTCGCATCGCGCGGCTGGCCTGGACACAATTTCACAAACGATCGGCGATCAACCTCCGTTCGCTTGTGGGAATTCCGCGTGAGCGAAATGCAAAAGCCATTGCCCTGTTCGCGTTGGCAGCACTGGCTGACTTCCGCCGCGATCCCACCAAAGAAAATGAAATTGAAGCGCGCGAGCTGCTCGATGATTTGATTTGGATGAGCTTGAAAGGATTTAGCGGCGCGTGCTGGGGTTACAACTTCGATTGGCAATCAAGATCGTTCTACGCGCCGCGCGGCACACCGACGATTGTGCCGACCGCCTTCGCCGCCCGTGCCCTAAGCGAAGCCGCGGAAGTTCTTTCGCGCGATGAGTATCTGCCGTTCGCGCGCACCATCTGCGACTTCATCCTCAACGATCTGAAGCGAACGGAAGAAACGAAGGATGAAGTTTGCTTCAGCTACTCGCCTTTGGATCAAACCAGAGTCTTCAATGCCAGCCTTCTGGCCGGTGAAACCCTGGCGACAATTGGAAAGCTGCTCGGAGAAGAAAGCTTGATCGAATGGGCGCAGCGGACCGCGCTCTACGTGGTTCGCCGGCAACAGCAGGATGGTTCGTGGGCTTACGGCGCCGATTCGCATCAGTCATGGGCCGACAATTTTCACACGGCCTACATCCTGACGAGCCTGACGCGAATTGATGCCGCCATAGCGGTGGAGTCAGAACCGGGAGCGATAGCGACCGGGTCATCTCATCAATTCGATAACCAGATCCGCCATGGTTACGACTTCTGGACCGAGCGCTTTTTCCTCAACCATGGTTGGCCCAAGTATTTTCCTGACCAACTGTTTCCGGTGGATGTACACTCAGCCGCGTCGGCCATCGTGGCGCTGGTTGAATTGCGCGGGCGCATTCCGGGCGCGGTGATGCGCGCCGAGACGATCGCCGATTGGGCCATCGACAATCTTCGCGATGCGAGTGGATTCTTTTATTATCAGCGGCGGCGATTCTACAAAGTTCGCATTCCTTATATGCGCTGGTCCGAAGCGTGGATGATGTATGCTCTGTCGCGCTTGCGGGAAGCGAAAGACTGACTGGAGCGCAACCGTCCCGGTTGCTGCCTTCAGCTCACGGTGCAAGCGAGGACGCTTGCGCTCCAGTCAATTAAAATTCACTGCGGAGAATTCCTGATGAAAAGGACCCTAATGATTTTGGTGCCTGTCCTGACGTTTTGCTCAGGCGTGGCCATCGCAATCAATGTAAAGCAGACGCCGGCGACTGCGGGCTATCTGATTGAACGTGACGGGCAAGTGGCGGCGAACGAACCTGGCCCACACGATGGCGGCGGACCTTCGACCGGCTACAAATTCTTTGAAAAAGCGGCCGACCTGAAATTTTCGTTTCGCAAACGAGTGCTGCACAAAGGCGCGGCCATCGGTTACCACCTGCAAAAGACGGACGAGGTTTATTACATCACAGGCGGTCTCGGCGTCATGACCATCAACGGTCAACCGTTCAACGTCAAACCAGGTGACGCGGTGTTGACTCGCGGCGGCAGCTCGCATGGCCTGTTACAAAAAGGAAATTCGGATCTGATCATCATCATTACCTTTATGAAAGAGTAGGGCGGTAAGGTAGCGCGATGACCTATTAGCAGGATCCAAGAAAGCCAGGCCAACCTCTTTTCCCATTCGTAGACTCTTCATCAATTTGCAGGTCTCGCAAAATCAACAGCAGACTGGATTAAGAAATCTTGACAGTTAACTAAAAGGTGCTACATTCTCTGCCTGAAAGACCGACAGCCTCGCTAACAATTGAGATAATTGCGACTTCCCACATAGGAGGGCTCCCAGTGGTCATCGTCCGCCAAAAACAGAGTTTCATTCCGTTCTGCCGAGCGACACAAGGCTTCGAACACGCTCCACGATTTCTTTATTCATTGAAGAGCATTCGGGCAACAGGCAGAGTTTTATTCGCTGTGTTCTTTTTGATGGGCGGCTTCGGTACGTGGGCCGAGGTTCGGGCCCAGCAAACTCCGCGAAATCAGACTCCCGCAACTGTTACGCCTCAAACTCCACCTAAGCCACCGCCCACGCTTCAGTCAATAGAGCCTGGGCTGACGCAACCAGAAGGGATATTGACTCTGACCTTTAGCGGAAAGCTCACCATAACGTCAGTCAAAATCGGAAACGTGGAGGCACAAATCATAACGGAGCGGAGCTCTGTCGAAAACGTCAAGGTGAGCCTGCCGTTGGAGAATTCGCCATTCGGAACTCAAGGAGTAACCGTAACCGGCACGGATCCAAGCGCGACTCCGCCCGCCCCGGTCTCGCTCACTGGCATGGTAACTGTGGTGCCTCTCATCGATGGGTTGAAAGCCAACAAAGACTCAGACGTGCGGTTGGATCGCAGAGTAGTCGAAGGCGGGGAAATAATCATCGCATTCCGCAACAGCATTCCTTCTGAGATAAAAAAACTTCTCAAGGTGAAAATCGGCGAGACGCGACCGTCCAAAGTCGTCGTCGAAAACGATTACCTGGTTGTGAAGGTTCCGGACGCGGACAAGCTCGAACCGAAAATGCGCGAATCCTATAACGTTTGTGTCTTCGTCACCCCGGCTGAAACTTTGCCGCCGTGTGAGGACGTCAAAGCTGAGAAAAAGCGCGCTGATGTCACCTCCGGGGAGCAAGCGTCGCCACCGCCACAGCTAAAACCTTTGGACAAACAGCCAACGCTGAAGGTGATCCCGGTAAGCTCGATGTACATTCGCGCGTCGCTGATCGTCCTGGGACTGATCGGGTTGATTTATGTGCTCTACAAGTTGTTTTACCAGGTTCCTTCAGGACAGACACGCTATTCCTTTCTCAGCATGGTTCTGCTGGAACAGGAGAACCAGACCTACAGTCTTTCGCGGGCCCAGTTTGCGGGCTGGCTGACAGTCATCATCTGGTGTTACCTCTTCCTCTATTACGCGAAAGGCTTCGTTGATGGCACCTGGGCCTTTCCCGACGTAAATAATGCCGTCTACACATTCCTGATTAGCCTGGGAACGTTGGTGGCCGCGCAGGCGACCAGCAAGGGACTGGGGGCGAAGGGCGCCGGAGAAGTGCATCCGTCGGTGGCGGATCTGGTGGTGCATGGCGGAGTGCTGGCGCTCGATCGCGTGCAGCAAGTTGTCTGGACACTGATTGCAATCGGGATGTTCGTCCGCATTACCGTGACCAGCTACCTGACCGCCAAAGGCTTACCCGAGATTCCGCAAGATCTATTGATGCTAATGGGTTTGAGTTCGGCTGGTTATTTGGGTGGAAAACTTGTGCGTGGAGCAGGACCGGTAATCAAACAGGTGGTAGCGAAACCAGGCAGCGTCATCCTCAATATCAAAGGGAGGAATCTCTCGAAAGACGCATTTGTTTGGTTGGATGGCGTCAAACTATCAAAGGACAAAGTAACAGCCAAGGAGGATCCGGCTTCCCCTACAGGGTTTACTTCGGAACTGAACGTAACTCTGGACGATCTAACAATTGACTCCTGGAATGCAGCCATCCACGCCATCACCGTCATCAACGATGACGCGCAACGCGCCGAATGGTCGATCGGCCCCGCGATAACTGAGGTTACTCCCGGTCCCGATGTACAGGGTTCCGTGTTGCTGTCGGTCAATGGCGTTCATATTTTGCCCGGGGCATCGTTGACTATGGACAACGTGGAGGCTAAGAACTCCCAGGACAACGAGAATCCGAATCTTTTTACCGTGACCGTCCCAGCGGATTGGCTTAAGAAAGCTCACACCCTGGTTGTTACCAGCGAGGGACGCTCATTCAAGTATGCTTTCAACCCCACCCCGCCCGCGGAACAAGCCGCTGCCGGCGAGCAAGCCGCTGCCGGTGAACAAGCCGCTGCCGGCGAACAAGCCGCTGCCGGCGAACAAGCCGCTGCCGGCGAACAAGCCGCTGCCGGCGATCAGGATGCTGCAGGCGATCAAACCATAGCAGGTGAGCAGGGGACCGGCGATCAGGTCGGCGGTGTTCAAGCCGCAGGCGATCAAGCAGCCGACGATCAGGAAAGCGGGTAATCACGCCGAAGGCGCCAACGAAATAAACACCCGATGGCCACAGCACCGATCGGATTGATTCCGGCTTGCTGATAACTGTCTTTTTGATCGACCCGTTGTCATAATGGTTGCCGATCATGATTCGACCCTTTCGCGGTGTTCATCCGCAAATTCACGAAACCGCTTTCATCGCCGACAGCGCGCAGATCATCGGCGATGTTCATATTGGGGAACAGGCTTCCGTCTGGTACGGCACGGTTGTGCGCGGCGACATGTTCTACATTCGCATCGGCGACCGCGCGAACGTCCAGGACAATTGCGTGCTGCACACGCGCACTGGCGAGAAGCCGACCATCCTTGAAGACGAAGTTACCATCGGTCACAGCGTGACTCTGCACGGTTGTTACATCGAACAAAAGGCTTTGATTGGAATTGGCTCGATTGTTTTGGATGACGTGCGCGTCGGCGCGCAATCTTTGGTCGCCGCGGGCTCGCTGGTATCTCCCGGAACGATCATTCCGCCGCGAAGTTTAGTAATGGGAATGCCGGCCCGCGTGAAGCGGCCGCTGACGGATGAAGAAGTCGCCGGCCTGGATCGATTTTGGCAGAACTATGTTGAGTATTCGGCGATGTATCTGGCGGAGGGATAGACCCCTTCATGCTGGGAGCGCGGACGTCCCCGTCCGCATTGAGCGCGAAGCGCGAAGATATTGTCGAGGTGGAAAGACTTGCAGAGAATGACGAAGGACACCCTAAAATTTCGTTCGCGCTGCGCGCTCAATGCGGACGGGGACGTCCGCGTTCCCAGTTACAAACTGCCTTTATGGACTCGCCGCGTCTTGGTCACGGACATCCGGCGTCCGCACATGCTCAGGTCTCACTCCGATCCCAATCAACCGCGCCGGTATGCGTCGCAAAATCGGAAACTTTTTGAATAGTCGTAAGAACCACGGCACCTGCACTTGCTGACGGCTGCTCAGCACGGGTTGCAGGATTCTTTGCTGCACCTGGACCTGTCCCCACTGCGTCACACGCGTCGGGAACTCGCGCCGCGATTGCACTTTCTGCAAATGGCTCATCGAAACATAACCTTGTGATAGCGGCCGCGCGAGAATGTTTGCCGTCGCCACGGCATCCTGAATCGCCAGATTGATGCCGACCCCGCCAACCGGTGACATTGCGTGTGCCGCATCGCCGATGCAAAGCAGGCCGGGGCGATACCACTTGCGCAAGCGATCAACCAAGACCGTCAACAACTTCACCGGCTCCCAATCCTGCAACTCGTGCACGCGATCTTTCAGGAAAGGGGCGATCGATACAATGTCCGCGCGGAACGCTTCCAGGCCGCGACGCTTGATCTCTTCGGCGGCCCCTTTCGGAATCACAAAAGCGCACTGCCAGTATTCATCGCGGTTGAGCATCACCATGATCTTCGCCGTCACAAAGCGGCCCAGCACCTGACCAGGATCAGACGGCTTACGCGACAGACGAAACCACAGCACGTCGATCGGCGCGCCCAGACTCTCGACTTGCAGCCCGGCGCGTTCGCGGACGATTGATTTGCGCCCGTCACAACCGACGGTCAATTCAGAGTGAATATGAAGCTCGCCTGCGGGAGTCTTCGCTTTGACCCCGACGATCTTGTTGCCGGCCTGAAGCAGATCGATCACTTCGGCTTGCATCATCAGCTTGAAGGCTGGATAGGTTCGCGCTTCGTCGGCGAGGAAATCCAGAAAGTCCCACTGCGGCATGAACCCGAGAAACTTGCAGTGCGTCGGCACGTGCGTCAGATCCGCCAAGGGGATCATTTCATCGCCAATTTGTCCGGCAAACTCTCGGATTTCCTGATGCGGCCGCTTCAGAAATTCTTCAATCAACCCGAGTTCGTAAATCACTTCGAGGGTCGAAGGATGAATCGTGTCGCCGCGAAAATCGCGCAAGAAATCCGCGTGCTTTTCGAGCACGACGACTTCGACTCCCGCGCGCGCCAGCAGCAGGCCCAACATCATGCCGGCCGGGCCGCCACCGACAATGCAGCAACGAGTGTCAATTTTCAGGGGTTCGCTCAAGTGCCCGAACGTTACGACTCTGCGCCGCCAGCGTCAAGGTCCTGCGCCGGTATGTAGCGGTACGTTTGACTCCCTCTCTCTTTGGGAGGGCATTCATACACTTGACTCACTTGAGACGGTTCGAGACCAGCTGCGGAGCAGCGATCAGAGCTAAGCTCAAGGCGAGGCTTGGCGAGCCTTGAGAACGAAACCAAC
>UEXV01000110.1_pt1 | contig 27206 bp, 20 predicted proteins | sample 4301181 | NCBI WGS metagenome assembly UEXV01 (sample SAMEA4773175, study PRJEB27434) | metagenome | biome: 2259; feature: agricultural soil; material: soil | place: USA | collected 2014-09 | depth 0.25 m | reverse complement strand
CCGGTGGTTGTGTCGAGAGGGTCACACCCGTTCCCATCCCGAACACGGAAGTTAAGCCTCTTGGAGCCGATGGTACTGCGCGGGCAACTGCGTGGGAGAGTAGGAAGCCGCCGGGATTATTAATGAGGAGCCCGCTCAAGATAAACTTGAGCGGGCTTTTTCTATTACCGATTCGAAGCATCCTCGACAAATCAAATGAAGAAAGTCGGCCGAAACGCTCCCTGTCCGTGCCGCAGCGGTAAGAAGTACAAGACTTGCTGCGAGGGAGAGTAGGAAGCCGCCGGGCTTTTTGGTTATGCGGACTCACATGTTTGCCTCTGACGCGTCGATGACTTCCGCCGTGCGGCTGTAAGCAATCTGATTTTCTTCCAGCCACCCGATGGCGATCCCCTCCAACGCGGCCTGCTTGAATTTGTACCAGGCGTCGTCAACGCCCAGCTCACGAATCGCGTTTGTGAACCGGCGAAACGCGCCGCTGCCTTTGATGAGCCCGTGCAACTGCTGGCCTAAATCGCGATCCTCAAACTCAATACAGAAGTCTTCCATGATCTTGTACTCATGAACATCAAACTGATCAGGGAGTGGTAAGAAGTGATCAGACTCACGGAGTACTTCAAGGGCCTTCAAAATCGATTCTCGTTGCCAATCCGGATATGGAGAGATTAGTTCATCCTCTTCGGCGGCTCGCATATCCTCGCCGGTGACAAGAACAATCTCCCCAGTGCGTTTGTCGAGATAATAGGTTAATTCCTCAGTTGCGCTTTCCAACGCTTCGACCACATCGCTGAGTTTTACTTGAAGTGACATGAGAAATTGTCCGAAGGATAGATCAGTTTGGACGTCGGCTGAAGAACTAATTCCCCGAGATCCTGATCAATCCCTTGTTACTGAACAGCCCTCGCAGTTTCACTTTCACCTGCAAATCCCTGGGCGTTGCGGCGACGCTCTCGGGAAGCTTTACTACAACCTGGGTAACGTCTCCCAACCCGGATAAGGAAAAAACCTGCTCGACCACCAACGTGTAGGTTCCACCTTGATCATCTTCCGCGAGCACGGTGAGGTCTGATGCAGTGTCGCTCGATGCGAGTCCAAGGCGCCAGACAAACAGCGAGATGCGCCGACGCAGATCCGAGCTCAAGTTGTGTGGGTTGGTTAACGAAAATGGATCGCGCGTTTGGGTCACTAAATCGAGAGCAATGGCGCGCTGCGAATTTTCCTCAAGCAGCAGCACCGGCGCATCCTGGACCGCTTGCACCAGCTGCCCACTGCTGGGGAGCCAGCCGCTGGTCCCGGCAAAATCTGCAGTGATTGTGTGGCTGCCGATGCTGAAAGCGGCATAGCTGAATGATGCATGTCCGGCAGAATTGAGAGAGACGTTGCCAAGAACAGTACTGCCTTCTTTGAAGGTCACCGAACCGGTAGGTACGCCTGGAGCGCCATTCGTGGCTGTTACTGCCGCGTCAAAGAAAATCGTTTGTCCAAGGCTGGCCGGATTCGAATTCGAGGTGACTGCTGTCGATGTTCCATTCTGGATAATCTGGGCCAGGCTTCCGCTGCTGGCGGCAAACTGGGTGTCGGAAGCATAAGTAGCCAGGACGTTGTGACTTCCGGGAGCCAGCCCGGAGGTGCTGACTGCGACGACGCCGGACGAGTTGAGTGGCGCCTGACCGATGATCGCTGCTCCATCCTGAAAGGTCACCATTCCGGTTGGCGTCCCGGCGCCGGCGGGAGCTGCCGATACGTTTGCCGTGAACGTTACTGTCTGCCCAAAGGTGGCCGGACTTGAAGAAGAACTCAAAGCCAACGTCGTTGAGTTGGCGTGGATCTTTTGCATCATCGTTACCGATGATGCAGCGTGACTGGCGTCCCCGCCGTAGGCGGCGGTGATGAAATGGCTGCCGCGAAAACTACCACCGGCTGCGAGCGATGACGTGGTCACCGAAGCCATTCCATTGGCGTTCAACGGAACATTTGAAGCCAACGTGGTCGTAACCGGAGTGTCGCCATTGTAAGTCAAGTCTGTGAAGGTAATGGAGCCGGTGGGCGAGGCCGGTGTTCCGGTAACCGTCGCTGTGAAAGTGATAGTGCTGCCGACCATCACCGCGCGTGAATCGGGCGCCGAAGACCCGATTACGACATCAACGCCCGGCCGATTTCCCAAGGCAAAGAAGGTCCCTCCATTAAGTGTGTAGACCGTTCCGTCAGGCCCGATGACGGTTGGCACGTAAGGCTCGAGCACTCCCGGTGTTAACACCACGGACTGGTCCAGAGTATTTGTGCCCAGGTTCCAGCGATAACTGCGGCCGTCTTCGCTGGTGAAGTAAACACTCTTGTTTGCCGGATTAACGGCCGGCGCATTTATGCACCATTCCTTGACCGCCAGCGGAAACATCGATGGATCAGCGCCGGGGTTCGGCGTCGGACCCGCCAGGGTGAGTACCTCTCTCATCTCAATCAGGCCGCCCGCAGAGGAGTGCGGATCGATTTGAGTCGCGTTAGGATCCAGGAGCGCCACGCGGTTAATCCCGCTGCCGTCGGCAACCGCGTAATCGTTGTATTTGGCAAACAGCAAGTATGACGAAGATCCGGTGTAGGACGGCACCAGCGACGCGGGAACTATTCCCGGCGTGTAGTCCCAGCCAAAACCTCCGGGAGTCTTGGTTACTGAGAGGTCTCCACTGAAATGCAGCAGAAAGCCGCGCGAGCCCGAGTTGGGCGCCGTGACCCCGAAATAAACATCACCGTCCGGTGCGATCATGGGCGACGCCGTGCCGTCTTCCGGAACTGAGGCAGGGTTGCCGTTGCGCGGGTCTCTAAGAAACACCGAATATTTTGTCGCCAGAGTGGTCGAGTTCAAACCCAAAAGGTACGCATAGGTGCTGTTGGTGGACCACTTCACCACGACGTAGACGGTGCTTCCGTCATTGCTCAAGGCCGGCGCCACATTGTGACTAACCCGGCTGATCGCGCCATCGCCGGCCGCTGTGCCGGCGAGAACATAGGTCGCGTTTCCGTTAGCGTCTATTCGGGCGATACCGCTTTGACTCGTGTTCAGTGGCGCCGGAGCGGTGCCCTGAACGCGAAAACCAAAATAGAGATTTCCGGCCGCATCTGCCGTGAGTGGTGTGTTGACGAAGATCGTGTTGTTGTAGGCTGCCGCGTTAGCGTTGTAGTTAGCCAGTGACGTGTAGAAAACCTCTCGCACGGGCGCAGCAGGCGAGTTTGAGTCAGGATTATCAATGTGCAGGATGGTGCCTCCAGCTCCTGCGTAGTACAAGCGCGTCCCGAACGCCCCGGTAGCGATACACGGGTTGTAAACCGGAATCCAGTTATGCGCGGGAAGAATGTAATCGGTATTGATGATGTACTTTGCCGTTCCATTGCCACCATTGAACGCGTCTACTCTAAACCCGTCGTTGGATGTTTTCACTGGGACCAGAACTGTGTTGTTGGCGGTGATTACCGGCGCGCCATAATGAGCGATCGTGGTGGGATGAAAATCGATGGTCGTTGACCACTTAATCGCGTTTAGGTTTTGCGCCGGAGCCGTATAAACGGAGGTGTGCTGTGCGTTGCCGGCGAAGGTGGGTGACTGCGCCAGGATACTCCCGGAATTTAGAATGAGTAGGCCGCAGAGTAGCGCGCCGATGAAAAGTCCGGTTCTGTAACTGTCAGATGATTCAGGGACAACAAAAAACATGTCGCGACTCATGGTTCAAATCCTGGTTCAAAGTGCAAACTTACCAGCAATTTCTGGCAGAGACTACATCGTGAAATATGATGGTCTGATACTGCTTGGTGGCCACGGCTTTGATGACATTAGAGCCAGCGATGTTGGCAGTGACGGTTAACAACCCCCTCCAAAGTGATCTGGCAATAACATACTTGACGAAACCTCTGATTGCGGCACCTTGTTAACGCCGAAGGCGTTGGTAAATTCCAGCCCAGGGCAACGCCCTGGGAAACGAAATCTCGAAAGTTCAATCGAACTCTGAAAGAGTTCCCGAATGCGAACGGGCGTCTCTTGACCCTCAACAACCCTTTCAGGGTTGGGACTAATCCCTACGCATCTAACCCAGGGTAGCGCGCTGGTGGCGCAACCCTGGGCTGGACGTTGATAAACGCCTTCGGCGTTTCTATCCACGTCGTTAACAGGCCATGGAACCGTCAAATATATTTAGCCCCGGTGATCTTGAACGGTTTTCCTGGGGCTTGGTGGTACGCTGCCTACTGCGTGGAGAGTAGGAAGCCGAAGGGATTATTTAGGAAGCCCGCGAGGGAAAATCTCGCGGGCTTTTCTTTTGAGAAATACTGCGCGCATTATCAGCGAAGCCTCTTCAGGGCCTGGGCAGCATCCACGTCGTCGGGATGGTATTGCAGCACTTGTTGATAAAGTTTGCGTGCGGCGTCGGTGTGCCCGGACGCTTCTTCGATGACGGCGAGGTTGAAGGCGGCGTTCAGGGAATCCGGCTTCATTTGCAGTGCTCTTTCGAAATGATCGCGCGCGGCCGGATCCTTCTTCTGATAGAGAACAATTCCCAAATCGGTTTCGGCCTCGGACGAGTCGGGGTGCTCTTTGACCAGACGCAAGAGTAACGCAAGCGCGGAATCGTAATCGCCCCTCTTCGCCAGCAGTTCCGCCAACTTCAACTGAGCCCCGAGATTTCCGGGATCATAAGCAAGCACCTGGTTATATTCCGTCGCCGCGTCGTCGAGCCTGCCAGTCTTCATATAAGCATTCGCCAGGTTGATGTGCGCTTGTAAGTACGACGGATGCAACGCGATCGCGTCCTCATAAAAACCGGACGCGATCCTGGCATAGCCCTTCTCATCGTTCAAAACTCCGAGGTTCAGATAAAGGATGGCGCTTTTTGGCGATGTGCGCAGTGACGTCTGGTAAAGCTCCGATTCAGACGACCACGCGTGTACCCGCTCACGCAACGGCATGAAAGATAGCGCGATCCAAAGCAGGAGAATAGCCGCGGCGACCCAGGGAGGCCATTGCAACTTTGGGACAACTGCCGCAAGCACCGCGACAATCGCCAGGACAATTCCGGCCGAAGCCAAATAGGCAAAGCGCTCGGCCACCGATTGATAGAGCTTCAGAATTTGAGCGAAGGGCGCGAGGGCGATGGCGGCGCCCACTAATCCGGCTGCAAACAAGGGCAGGTAAGCGCGCAGCCAAATGGCGGCTGCGGCGAGGCCGGCGATCGTCAGCCAGGCGGCGAAATAGGTCCACGAGCGAAACGTCAAATCGATCAATTCCGTCGAGCGTTCCATACTCATCGGCGGCGCATAAATGGTCCACCAGGTGTACTTGGCAACACTGACCGGCCCTCGCAAAAGAATTTCAGTCAGCGGCTGAACAGAGATCCGTGGCTCAGCGAATACGGCAGCACGCAGCAACGTGTACGCGGCTACCGGGATCATCACAGCCACAATGACACTTATTGTGGATCGCCAACGCAACTCGGCCTGGCTCCGCCAGAGAATGGTAAGAATTGCCAGGAGTGGCCCAACGATTCCGGCTTCGTGACTCAATAATGCGGCGCACGAGGCGAGCGTCATCAGCACCAGATATCGCCAGCTACGGCGTTCCGCATATTTCAAAGCACAGAATACATCCAGCAGAACAAAGAGAGTCGCCAGTGAAATCGCACGTCCTGATATCCAGGCCACGACCTCTGTGTGAATCGGTAAGCTCAACCAGGCCAGCCCGGCCATCAGCGGCAAAAGAAGACCGTTGAACCACCGCCGGAATATCAGGAAAATCAGAATTCCATTCAGCGCGTGAATCAACAGATTAGTGATATGAAAAAATTCAGGACTCCCTTTGGAGATTTTGTTGTCGATCGCGAGGCTCAACCAGAAAATTGGACGGTAGAACGATCCCGGTTGCGGTGCGAAAGCCTTATCGAACGCGCTGGGCTTACGAAAATAAACCAACACTGTTCGAAGACTATTGAGGTCCCGATTCTTAGCGATTTGCGATTGGTCGTCGTACGCGAACGGGTTCGACAGCGCCGGGAAATAGAGGATCGTCGTCCACAACAGGAGCACTAGGTAAGGCGCGGCCCGTCGAATTTGCATCGTGCAATTATGCTCAAAAGCCTTTAAGCGTGTCGAGTTTTATGATCGTCAGTGCGGTAATTCTGTGTTGGTGTGATCAGAAGAGACTCCGGAACTGGTCGCAGGGCGCCAAATGTTTATAGACCCTCACGGTGATGATGTCTTTAGCTCCGGAGGAGCGTAACTCAAGTCGCCCCCGGAATGTTTCGCTCCTCCGGAGCTACATTCAATGAGAGTCGGGTTTCTATAAACATTCGGGTCCCTCCGGGACCGCACTTTCAACTCTCGGCTGGCTTCTCGCACACTGCCCTGACTGTCGGGGCTTCTGACAAATTCACGCGCGGATCATTTTCAGGCGGGCTTTCTTGTTGGCAGGATTCCCGGTCGCCGGTTTGATCTCGTCCGTATATTCGTAGGAATGGGTCGTGCTGCTCAGCAGAGCGGCTTCTTTGAGTTTGGGATTTCGGACCCAGTCCTTCGCCGACACGAACGACACCCTATCGTAAACCAGCACGATCGTGCCAACGGGCATTAGCTTGCTGACTTCGCGAGCGGCAAACATTGGGATCCGAATACAACCGTGACTCGCCGGTTCGTTGGGCACGTTGCGACTTCCATGAATCGCCACGCCGCCGCTGATGAAATTTGCGTAGTAGGTCGATCCCAGCGAACCGGTCTGCCATCCCTTTTCTTTCTCGTATACGAGAAACCGGCCACGCGGCGTGTACGCGATGCTCTTTTCACCCTCGTCGACGAACTCTGCGTTATTTCCGGTCGAGACCGGGAGCACCGAGACCTTGCCGTCCTGTTTGACCATCAGGAGCACCTGCCGATCTAAATCTACCTCGACGTGTTCATACCCAACTTCCCTCGCTTTCGGCGGGGCGCTCCCACGCATCGCTTCGACTTCTTCAATGGTTAGCTCGCCGGTGACGGCGCGGCCCGCCCATTTTTGGAAGGCGATTAACGCTGAGCGCGATCCGGAGTCGAGTATTCCATCGACCGGCCCCGTCCAGTAACCCATGTCGGCCAGATGTTGTTCGGCTTCCTTGATTTGGTTTCGAGTAAAAGTGTGTGGGTTGCGGCGCTGTGCGAATGAGATCGCGGGCAGCATGACAACCAGACCGATCGTGAGCAGAAGTTTCATAGACACTGGAGAGAACATATGACGGACCTGCGCCCCAGTCAATGTCTTTTGCCGAATGTGGCTTTGCTGCAAAAGTCACGTGCTGAGATAGAGTGTTCGCCGCGTAGCGGCGGCTTGAGTTTAGCCCGGCCTTTTAAGGCCGGGATCGCCGAAGACCAAATACGTCGTCGCGGAGCGACGGGCTGAAGCATTCACTCAATCGTCGCTAACGCGACGCGACTCGCTATCGTCGCGATCCCGGCCTTAAAAGGCCGGGCTAAATTCAGCCGTCGCTCTGCGACGAAGCCGAACCACCAAGGCCCGATCTACGATAGACTTTGGCAGCAACGCCGCCGAACGTTGCGCACCTTGAACGCGTAGAAAAGCTGCGGATTTCTCACAACGGAGCTCGCCAAAACAAAATGCTTGGCGGGCTCTCGGTTTATTTGCTAAGCTCCTCGTGCCCGCTGAGAGTTTTCCCACCTGCGCCCCGCTCACCGATAGTTGAAATCAGTTGACTCGGTCTGGTGGTGACTATTATGTGGTGCCCTCGGTGTAAGAGTCCGCGCATTCAGCGTGGCAACGAAAAATCTTTAATAATTCTGCGAATCGCCGGCTTGCATTTGCTGCTTTGCAACAACTGCGGTCTCGAATTCCGTGGCTTCGACCCGTTGCGCAAATTGCCGCGCGCCGCGGTCAAGCGGACAAAATTCGCCGGTAACGAACGGCGCTTTCCGCGGCATAAGGTTCACTTGCCGGCGACAATCTCACTGGTCGAGCGCGATGCTTTGACCTGGGACGTGGCCTACAGTCATCGTTCGCAGGGACACTGTGAAACCATCAGCCAGATTGGAATGGCGCTTTCGTTTGTGGGCAGTCGCTTTCCCGCGGAAGAGTTGACTCGACCCGGATGTTCTCTGTTTGTGACGGTGAATCTGCCGGGCGGTCCAATTGCCGCCGTTGTCTCGATCGTTTATTGGGAGCGTCGCGGGACGAACGGAAGAAGCGGTTGGTCGGTCGGTACAAAGATCTCGCAAATGAGCGAATGCGACACCGCCCGGCTCGCGGCCTACGTCAGGAAGCGCTCAGAGGTGGATCTTTTCGTCGCTCAGACGTAATGCCTATCAGGCTTTTTTTGATCAACTTTTTGATTTAAGACGAGCGAGCTGGTTCGAGTTAAGACCCGCGCAAGAGCTAGATTCAGCCGCGGAGCGGCAAAAGATCTGTAGCCCAGGGCGTAAGCCATGGGATCGCTTTTTCGAAAATAGAATGAGCCGCAGGGCGGCGGAACGCTTCGATTGAGTATCGCCGCGCTGCGGCTGTTTTCTTTTTCTCACCGAAACCCACGGCTTACGGCGTGGGCTACAGAACTTTCGCCCGCTTCGCGGGCTGGGTGAGTCAACTATGTAATTGCCCAAATTTGTTTGTTGGTTGCTGGACGAAACTATCTGTCGATTGTCTTTGGACGTCGATTCAAGGTTACACTACACCTCAGTCCTTATGAAGTTTGAGAGTTATTTCCGGACCGCCTCATATGCCACCGTTCTGGCCGCCGCGCTCGCGTTGTTTGTCGCCGGCGGCATTAGTGTGTGGCTCGCCGGCGCGTTTGTAATCGCGTTGGTTGCGGCCTGGAAGCTGGAAGGAACCCGCTGGCAATTCTCAGAGCGCGTGGCCTTGATCGTCATACTGGTTTCGCTGCCTCTTTTCTATCTCGACTGGCGCATACTGACGCCGCTATTGAATACGCTGGAAGAAACGCGCCCCGAGCGCGGCAGCGCAGACTTTGCCGTACTCGCTCACCTGATCCTTTTTCTTTCCGTCATCAAACTTTTACAGCGCAAGGCCGATCGTGACTGGTTCTTTCTCTATTTGATTTCATTCTTTGAGGTGCTTTTGGCCGCCGGCCTGACGGCGAGTCCACTCTTCTTAATCACGCTGATCATTTATCTGCTTTGCGTACTGTCAACTGTGGTCGCGTTTGAGATTCAGAAGGCCCGGAGAAAAGTCATTGCCACGCAGACACGCCTCCTGGTACCGCCCGATCCGGCGCTGTTTCGCAAGTTACCGATGCGGCTTTGGCGTCGAAGATATCTCGAGACGCGACGACTGCCGTTAGTGTCTGTCGGTTTACTCGTGCTGATTGTCGTGCTCGCCCTACCGTTCTTTTTAATCGCGCCGCGAACCGCATCCAGCGCCTTGAAGCGAGGTGGCAACGGCGTATCTGGTTTTATCGGATTCTCAGAGAACGTCACCCTCGGACAAATCGGCCGGCTCAAGGGCAACGATGCGATTTTCATGCGGGTACGAGTTGAGAACGCGGCGGCGATTCCCGCCAGCGGTCTGCGCTGGCGTGGCGTCGCGCTCGACGAATTCACCGGTAAGGGTTGGAAAAAGTCATTCAGCGCCGGGCGCATGGAAAAGAAGGAGAGTGATAGCGGCTTCTTCAAGCTCGGCACTACTGAAGACGTCAGCCGCCTGACGACGCAGACGTTTTTTGTCGAACCCGTCGATACACCCGTTGTGTTCGGCGCGCCGCGCATCGTGGCGGTGCAGGGCAAGCTGCCATTCGTTCGTGTTGATTCGGAAATGTCGGTGCAAACACGGCCGCACGATCAGGAGAGAATGGTTTACCGCGTGTTCTCTGACACGTCTGAACCAGGGGCTAACGTACTGCAGACTGATCGACTTCAATACTTCGTCGAGTCCGGGCGTTACCTTGACCTGCCGCCGGGCCTCGATCCGCGCATCCGCGAATTGAGTGAGAGCGTGCTGCGGCGAGCTGGGTCCCGGAACGGCTATGACGCGGCTCGCGCGATTGAATCCTATCTGCGGGAAAGTTATGGATACACGCTCGAATTGAAAGCCGGCGGCCCCGATCCGCTCGCCGATTTTCTTTTCAATGTGCGGGCCGGACATTGCGAATATTTCGCGACGGCGATGGCCGTCATGCTGCGCTCGCATGGGATTGCGACGCGCGTGGTGAATGGGTTTTTGCCGGGTGAATACAACGAGGCGGCGGGCGCGTTCACCGTTCGTCAGAGCGATGCACACTCGTGGGTTGAAGTTTATTTCCCGCAGACAAAGTCCTGGGTGACCTTCGATCCCACGCCCCCGGCCGGTCGCAGCGCGCGCGTCAGCACCGGCCTGGCCGCTCAGTTGGCGAAGTATTCGGAAGCACTGGAGCTGATGTGGTTTCAGTATGTGGTTGGCTATGACAAACAGGAGCAGCGGTCGCTGATCGATTCGTTGCGAAAGCAGCTTCTGGATTTTCGTAGAGACTCAGCATTTAGACTCGATCAAGTCCGGAATGCTTTCCCGTCGTACTTGAAGCCGGTTCCGACTACTATCGCTCTGATAGCAGTTTTGGTTCTGGGCGTAATTGTCATCAAGCGCGTGCATAAGCTGGGCTGGCGTCGCGGGCTGAAGGTTTGGCAAAGCGGAGCGCAGGCTGAAGTGACTCGAGTCGATTTCTACGAGCGTTTGCTGAAGGCGCTGGAAAAGCAAGGCCTCAAGCGAGAGGCTTATCAGACGCCTCTGGAGTTCGCCGGTTCGGTTGGTATGTCTGAAGCGCGCATGATCACGACCGCGTACAATCGCGTTCGCTTTGGCGAAGCAGAACTGTCGAATGTTGAGCAGAAGGAAATTGACGATCTGTTGAAGCGAGTTGAGAGCGGGAAGAAGAATTAATCACAGAGGCACAGAGAAGAAAAAGAAAGACCGTTTAGAGGCGGGCTAATGCCCGCCGATCTTTGTGATGACAACTGGCGGGCAGTAGCCCGCCTCTAAACGAATCGAATCGTAATTAGTTAATCGAATTGTCATGAATAAAGTTGGATTTATCAGTCTGGGCTGTCCCAAGAACCTCGTCGATAGCGAGGTCATGATGGGCCAGCTCAAGCAAAAGGGTTTTGAGATCACGGCCAATCCGTCGGAAGCGGACACATTGGTGGTAAATACCTGCGGCTTCATCGACTCAGCGAAGCAGGAATCAATCGACGCGATTCTGGAAGCCGCCCGTTTGAAAACCGAAGGCAAAGCGACGCGTTTGGTGGTCGCCGGTTGTTTGGTTGAGCGTTATCGCGATCAATTGAAAGCTGAGATGCCCGAGGTCGACGCGTTCATCGGGACGAGCCAGATAAACGACATCCTGAGCGTGTGCGATCCGGCCACGAATACTCGTTCGCTGCCGGTCATTCCGCTGGGGAACCAAAGCGCGACGTATCTCTACGACGAATCAACACCGCGCGTGTTGGCCACTCCTTCGCATTACGCGTTCATAAAGATCGCGGAAGGATGCGACCGTCCGTGTGCCTTCTGTTTCATTCCGCAGATGCGCGGACATTTTCGCAGCCGTCGCTTTGGATCGATCGTCGCGGAAGCGCATCAACTGGCCGAAGAAGGCGTGAAGGAATTGATCCTCGTCGCTCAGGATTCGTCGCGTTATGGCGAAGACCTGGGTAAACAGGATGCGCTGGCGCATTTGCTGCGCGAGCTTTCGCACACCGAAGGCATCGAGTGGGTGCGCGTGATGTACACCTATCCGACGCACATCAGCGATGCGTTTCTCGATGTGCTGGCCGAAGAACCGAAAGCGGTGAAGTATCTGGACATGCCTTTGCAGCATGCTTCGCAAAATGTCTTAAAGCTAATGAAGCGAGGCGGAAATCGCGCCAGTCTTGAGCGCCTCATCAAGCGGATCCGCGGACGCGTGCCGGGCATTGCGGTGCGCACAACATTCATCACGGGCTTTCCCGGCGAGACGGAAGATGACTTTAACGAGCTGCTGACTTTTGTTCGGAACGTCGAATTCGATCGCGTCGGCGTGTTTACTTATTCTGACGAAGAAGGGACGCCGGCCTTCGATCTTCCGAACAAAGTCGATCCGAAGATCGCGAAAAAGCGACGAGACCTTTTGATGAAAGCACAATCAAAGATCGCCCGGCGCAAACACCAGGCGATGATTGGTGAAACGGTACCTGTGATGTTCGAAGGCGAATCGAACGAGAGCGAATTGCTCTGGCAGGGCCGCATGGAAACGCAGGCCCCGGATATCGATGGATGCGTTTTGATTAATGACGTGCCGGAAGGTCTAGCGCCGCAACCTGGCGATCTGGTTCAGATTCGGATTAGCAGTGCCCAGGAGTACGATTTGGTCGGAGAAATCATCTCAAGTCAGTCCGAAATCTCTTTGGGTCACACCTGATTCTTGAATCGCGCTGAAGATAATTTTAGCGATCGGGCGGTACTATCGGACTAGGAATCGGAACGTTTTTCAGCGCGTCCGGCTGTGCTTTTCTCATATCAGCGTAGGACTGAGTCTGTTGCTGCATCTTCTCCATCGCCTCGTTGTAACCTTTCGTTTGGTCGATGCGAGAAATTTGCGGCGCCGGAGTCGCAGTGCCGGCCGGTGGGATGGTGCTGACGTCGTGACCCGCATAGTCATTTTGGCGTCTGAGGAACTCAGCTTTCTGCGCGAGTTCCCGATCGCTTCCTGTCTTGTACCAGTAGCCCCAAACTCCAAAGCCAATCAAGGCCAGGACAAACAGAATGAGATAAACCGTGCTCTTAGATCTTGGCAAAGGGGTCTCGGCCGAAACCTGGGCGAAACCGTTGAGATCTGCTGAACATCGACGGCAGAGTTCATCGGTGGCAAAATTGACCAGACCACATTGGCAACACTTCTTTGAGGGTTTCATCTGGATTCTCCTTTTGGTGGAGGTCTTGAGGATTGAAAGGGCTGGTAAGACTGAAAAGACGATCGAGCCAGGGCAGGCCCAATTCCAAAACTAGCACGAATAAAGAACGGCAGGCAATTGCAGTTTTCGGCCTGAATTAATATGCCTATCAAAGAATCGAGCGATGAACTTAATCCGGCGGTCCCGGTGTCCGCGACCGAGGTCGAGCCGCGCCCGCGCCAGACTGTCCTGGATTACCTGGCTCTGACGTTTGCGACTTGCGGAGTGGGTTACCTGCCGATTGCTCCAGGCACCGTGGGATCGATGGTGGGTCTGGGACTCTACCTGACAATCTGGAACGCGGCTTATCACGTGCTTGAAAATTATGCCTCGCGACGGCCGACCCCGCTGGTATTCATTTTTGTTTCCCAGATGACGATGATGCTGTTGGTGATCTTCGTCGTCACGATGGCCGGGATCTGGGCCGCCTCGCGCACTGAGAGAATCTTACAAAGGAAAGATCCGTCGATTGTGGTTATTGACGAGGTGGCGGGTCAGATGATTGTGCTTTTGTCGGGTCCTCTTTGGGTTCAGACCTGGTGGAGCATCTTCACGGCCTTCATCCTGTTTCGGCTGTTTGATATCTGGAAGCCTTATCCGATCAGAAGGCTCGAAAAACTGGAATCCGGATTGGGAATTATGGCTGACGACGTGCTCGCCGGCGTTTACGCGTTGATCGTAAATTCGATCGTCATCTCGATCTACTTATTCGCAACGGCGCGTTGAATCAAAAACGACTTAGCTGGGCGTTTCCTCTTTTTCCTTTGGCCGGCTTTTCTCGCCTGAGCCGATCCAACCGCGCCGCCAGAAAAACACCAGCATCCCCAGGGCCACGACGATCATAATGCCCCACACGACGAAATAGCCGTACTCAGTTCCCAGCTCGGGCATGTGCTCGAAGTTCATACCGTAAACGCCGGCAATAAAAGTCAGCGGCAGCATGATTGCCGAAAAGATGGTCAGCACTTTCATGATCTCGTTCATGCGGTTTGAGACGACCGACATGTAAGCATCCAGCGATCCACTGATCAAATCGCGATAGCTCTCAGCCAGATCGGTGACGCGCATGATGTGATCGTAAACGTCGCGGTAGAAGGGAAGCAGCGGCGCCGGAATCAGCGCGAATTCGCCACGGCTGGTGCGCAGGATGACTTCCATCTGCCGGCTCGAGATGCGCCGCAAACGCAGCACGCCGCGCTTAAGGTCCATGATTTCTTCGAGGATCGCTTTGTTAGGCCGGTTGAGCGTAAAGATGTCATCCTCGAGTTTCGCGATGCGTTCATCAAAATCGTCCAGCACCGGCGAGTAGAAGTCGACAATTTGATCCAAGATTTGATGCAGCAGAAACGCCGGCCCGCGCTGACAAGCGACCGGACTCGTGCTCAAGAGCTTCTTCACGTTGTTGATGCTGCGAAACATGTCGTGATGGTAAGTGATCACATAGTTGGGTCCGAGAAAAGCGTCGAGCTCTATGGTGTTGAAATGATCGAGACTGGTATCTGCCTTCACGCCATGCACGATGAAATACAGGTAGCCGGGAAACTCTTCGACCTTGGGATAGTTGCGCGTCTCGCGGCAGTCCTCGACTGTCAGCGGGTGAAAGCGAAATACATTCAGGAGGAGCTCTTCTTCGGCGACCCCTGGCTCTTCCATATCAATCCAGATGACCAGCTTTTCATCTTTCAACAGTTCGGGGAGCTGTTCGGCGCTAAAACCCGACTCGACTTTTTGGGCGCCCTCGCGATAAACAAGAATTTCCATAAGTATTTGCCTCGTGACTAACCTTAAGCTGACAGGGTCAGTACCAGGAGCGGTAGCGACCGGGTTAACGTACCGCCCAAACGCATTTTTGGCTTGGGTAAAACCCGGTCGCTACCGCTCACGGTACTCACTCCATCCTCAATCGCCGGCTCTGCCCAATGCCGGAATGATCCAAAACTCTAACTCGACTGAGATTTGTGAGACTGTTACCATACGAACCTTTTAACAGGCAAGCCAATACTTCAATTAGAGTTCCTATGACATTTAGAGTCTTTGTATCAGACGATGTAAGCGACAGCGGTCTGCAACCGTTGCACGACGCTGGTTTTGTAATTGAGAAAAAGACCAGATTGCCGGCCGAAGAGTTGCGCAACGCGCTGGCAGACTGCGAAGGCCTGGTCGTGCGCAGTGAAACAAAAGTCAACGCCGACTTGATGGATGCGGCGAAAAGACTTCGCGTCATCGGCCGGGCCGGCGTTGGTGTCGATAACATCGACGTCGCGGCGGCGACCGCGCGGGGCATCGTGGTGATGAACGCGCCCGACGGCAATACCATCACCACGGCCGAACACACGATGGCCTTGTTGATTGCGCTGGCCCGCAATGTCCCTCAGGCAAACAGCAGCGTAAAGTCATCGAAGTGGGAAAGAAAGAAATTCATCGGAGCCGAATTACAGGGGAAGACTCTGGGCATCGTCGGCCTCGGCCGTATCGGTCGCGCCGTTGCGGCAAGGGCCCGCGCGTTCGGAATGAAAATCGTGGCGCATGATCCTTTCATTGCGGCGGATCAAGCGCGCGAGCTGGAGATTGAATCAGCAACGATTGATGAGGTTTTTGCTTGCGCCGATTTTCTTACGGTGCACACGCCGCTGACGAGCGAGACCCGCGGGATCGTCGGCAGTGAGGCATTTGCCAAGATGAAAGACGGCGCGCGCGTCGTCAATTGTGCGCGCGGCGGATTGATTGACGAAAGCGCGCTTTACGAAGCGATCAAGTCCGGAAAGATTGCCGGCGCGGCGCTCGATGTTTTCGAACAGGAACCGCCGGCTGCAGACAACCCGCTGCTGGCGTTGGACGAAGTCATCGTGACGCCGCACCTGGGCGCGTCAACAACCGAAGCGCAGGAAGGCGTCGCTTTTACCGTGGCCGAACAGATGCGCGATTATCTTTTGACGGGCGCGTTGCGCGGGGCCGTGAATGTGCCGGCGATGGGGGCGAAAGATCTGGCGATCCTGCAACCATACCTTTCGCTGGCAGAGAGTCTCGGTCGTTTCCAGGCCCAGTTGGTGGACAGCGCCGTCAGCGAGGTGCGAATCGAATTTGCCGGCGAACTGGTTGAGCTTGACGCGGCCCCGATTACGCGCGCGTTTCTGGCGGGGCTCTTGCGCGATGTTAGTGCGCGCGTCAACGTCGTGAACGCTTTTCTGATCGCTGAAGAGCGACGCATTGCCGTCACAACTTCTTATGTGCGATCGGCTGACGGGCCGCCGGCGATTCGCACGCGCGTGGTTTCGGCGTCCGGAGAGCAGACTGTTTCCGGATCAGTTTTCGGAGTCACGGGCGGCGACCGCGAAGGACGCATCACCCAAATCAACGACTTCCGCATCGAAGCAATTCCGCGCGGCCACGTTTTGGTGATGCATAACCGCGACGTGCCCGGTGTGATCGGGCGAATTGGGACGATTCTCGGCAACCGGGGCATAAACATCAGCGCGTTTCATTTGGGACGACGAGCGCCCGGCGGGGAAGCGATGGCGGTAATTGAAATCGATGCAAGTGCCGGAGCCCAAAATCTTGAAGCGCTTCGTGCACTCGACGATATTTTGATGGTTCGCGAGATTGAGCTTAACTAAGGATCTTTCTCTGCGGCCCTCTGTGGAATCCTCCGTGTCCTCTGCGGTTAAATCAACGTTTGGCAATTAACCGCAGAGAAGAATCTGAGGACTTCGCAGAGGACGCAGAGAACAAATTGGAATTGGGCGCTGAGAATTCGCGGACTGTTCTTGAAACATGGTTGTTGAAAACCCGCAAAGCGGCGTGATGAAAACCGCGCACGTCCTGTTCATGGACATCGTCGGCTATTCCCGTTTGCCGATCGACGAGCAGACCAGCGCGCTTCATATTTTGCAGGACATCGTGCGCGGCACGGCCCAGGTCAAGCGCGCCCAGGCGGCGAACCAGCTCAACAGTATTCCGACCGGCGACGGAATGGCGCTCGTGTTTTTCAGCGAACCCACGGAGCCGGTCGAATGCGCTTTGGAGGTCGGTAAAGCTCTGAAGACTCACCCCGAGATCCAACTGCGCATGGGTGTTCACAGTGGGCCGGTAAATGAAATCATCGACGTCAACGGCAGGATCAACGTCGCCGGCTCCGGCATCAACATGGCGCAGCGAGTCATGGACAGCGGAGATGCGGGCCATATTCTGCTGTCTAAGCGCGTCGCCGAAGACCTGAGCCAGTACACACGCTGGAAACCGCTGCTTCACGATCTCGAGGAAGTCGAGGTCAAACACGCGGTCCGAGTCCACCTCTTCAATCTCTACACTGACGACGTAGGGAATCCGGTACTCCCAAACGTAGTTAAGAAACGAAAGACGCGAATCCTCACGCCTCTGATAATTGGAGCAGCTTTGGTGCTGATCGCGATTCCGACGGCAGTTTTTCTGATCGTGAAAAATCGCGCGCCACAGAGTTCACGTCCAACCAAACCCGAATCAGAGTATCGCGCCCTGCTCGAAAGAAAAGCCGACGCTTGGTCGAACGCTGTTTTCGGAGCCCAGGCTTCAGACGGCGGCATCAAGATGTCTCCATCATCCGCCGAACAGACGACGCAGGTTTGGCAGACGGCACAATGCCTGGCCGGTGTGTTATCAATGCCGAAGAGTTTCGACAGCCAGGCGCCGAGAATCAAAAACGCGTTCAAATACATCGAGAATCTGCATCGAACGACGCCCGCTCAAGGCTGGAACCTCTACGGAAATTCTAATAAGTTCACTATCACTGAGATTGCGAGTTGGGTTACCTTGGCAACCATCAAATCGCTCGATTCAAAAACCAAAGTCTGGGACGATGCGGAACGAGAAGAGGCTCTCAAACGCATCACTCGCGACCTTGAAGAGATCACCCGTCGCCAGGATAACGCCGGTGGTTGGCGGCCGATTCAGGACGAGAACCCGGAGTTTTCGCGGACCTATCCAACGGTGATGGCCTTGTGGAGTTTGATCGAGGCGCGTACCTCTCCGACGGTTTCCGGCACGGTCGCCAACAGGTACGACGAAAATATCAGGAAGGGAATTAACTGGTTGCTGCGCGGCTACAAAGAAGGTCAGGGTTGGGTGCCAAATCCTAATCGCGCGGGCCAGAAAGATCGTTTTGACGGATTGACCGCGCAAACCTTATTTGTCCTGTCCCGAGCCGAAGCGTTGCACAGTTTTGCTTACATCAAATCGGATCAGACTTATCGCGCGGCGAAGCAGGACTTTATCAAGAACAAGCGGTTCGTTGATTGGTCGATTGAGGCAAACAACAGTCACATGCCGGACGCGGATCTGAGATTCCTGAACACCGAATTTCTGGCTGAGGGTTCGACGTTCCTCTGGTTCCCCTGGACGCTGGCCGAGCTCAGCCAACTCGCAGTGGACCAGGGTTTAACTCAGAGTGAGCGAGAGGCGGCGGCCCAACTGCGTTTGGATATCTTCAACGCCAATACCGACAAGCTGGAGAATTACGTAGAGAGCGCGAACCTGATGTATGTCCTGGGCGAGAATCTTCTGTGCGTTGCTACCTACTTGAATACCGCGCATGCGAAGACTCAATAGAGCAAATGCGATCCCGCATCAAGATTCCCGCATATGTGCGTTCGTTCCTCGTAACGACCGCTTAATCCTGAATCTGACCTCTCGGTACCAAACAATTTGGCCGCAGTCTACGTCGCTGATATATTGCCGGTTCTGCCGACCTTCATAATATAGATCGCTTGGACAATAACGAGATGACCGACGCACCGCTCGCAGATTCAGCCGCAACCACAGAGCTATCGTCGCCTGTGCGAAGCCGGATCGATTCGATTGATCTACTGCGTGGCATTGTGATGGTGGTGATGCTCCTCGATCACACGCGAGACTTTGTGCACAAGACGGGATTCTTCCTTGATCCGACTGACCTTAGACAAACCACCACGCTGCTTTTCCTGACGCGCTGGGTCACGCACTACTGCGCGCCCGTATTCGTGTTTCTCGCCGGAACCGGTGTCTATCTGCAATTCACGCGCGGCAAGAGTAAGAAAGAGATTTCGCGATTCCTAATCACGCGCGGCCTTTGGTTGATTGTGCTCGAACTGACGCTGGTTCGTATTGGCGCGACTTTTAGTTTTGATCCTGGCTTCCTGGCTTTCCTTCAGGTGATCTGGGTGATTGGTATTTCGATGATTATCCTCGCGGGGCTGATTCACCTGCCGCTAAAAGTCATCGCGGCGTTCGGCCTGATAATGATCGCGCTGCACAATCTTCTGGATCGATTTCAGACAGCGCCCTGGCAAGGGCCGGGATCACCGGTCCCTTCGGTTGGCGGAAAACTTTGGATGCTGCTGCACCAGCAAGGCGGCTATCCGATCGCGGGCTGGCCCAGTCCTTTTGTCTTCGTGGTCTACCCGCTCATTCCGTGGATTGGCGTGATGGCTGCGGGTTATGCGTTCGGCGCGCTCTATAAAATGGATGCCGAGCGCCGGCGCAAATTTCTTCTCTACATTGGCGGCTCGGCGATCATGTTGTTCGTTCTGATTCGCGCCATCGATAAATACGGCGATCCATTTCACTGGCAGACGCAAAAGAACGCGGTGTTCACAATTCTGTCCTTCGTCAATACAACCAAGTATCCGCCTTCGCTTTTGTTTCTGTTGATGACTTTGGGTCCGGCGATTCTCGGGCTGGTCGCGTTCGAAGGACTGAATCGCGGAATGATCGGCCGCTTCTTTGTCACCTTTGGCCGCGTGCCACTCTTCTTTTATCTGCTGCAATGGCCGACTGCGCACGGAATCTCGGTGTTGCTGCACCTGGCGTTTGGCAAGCCCGTGGCCTGGTTGTTCATGAGTCCGCCCCAGATATTTCAAAATCCTCCAAAGGGCCAGGGTTTTGATTTGTGGGTCGTGTACGTTTCGTGGATCGCCGGTGTTGCCTTACTCTATCCGTTGTGCAAGTGGTTTGCGGGAGTAAAGGCCCGCCGCCGCGATTGGTGGTTGTCATACCTGTAAATGAAACTCAATGTTCTAAATGCGGTTCTCTCTGTGTCTCAGTGAATTCTCTGTGTCTCTGTGGTAAATCTTTTCCGAGATATTTTCACCACAGAGTCACAAAGCGGGCACAGAGACACAGAGAAAGGCCTGGGACTTTAAGCGAGATTAGCGGAGGAAAAAATGAGGAATCGCCTGACTGTAACGTTGTTTGTATTGGCCGCATTGTTAATGACCTATGCATGCAGTGACCCGGCCGCGAATAAACCCAAGGCGACGGTGGGCAACGCCGCTCCTGAGAGCGGCGCACCAAAAACAGGCGGCGAGACCCTGACTATTTCGCCTGACAATTCGAAGATTGAATTTGTCGCCGCCAAAGTCACTCGCAGTCACAACGGATCGTTCAAGCAATTCAGCGGCAAGATCGATCTCATAAACAACAGCGTCGAGCAAAGCATCGTCACGATCGAGATCGAAACCGGCTCAGTGGTTACCGACGACGATTCGTTGACCGCGCACCTGAAGACGGCGGACTTCTTTGACGTGGCCAAACATCCGAAGGCGAGTTTCGTCTCAACCAAGATCGAGGCGAGCACAGCCCCAGGCCCCACGCATAACGTGACGGGCAATTTCGACCTTCATGGCGTGAAGAAGGCGATCACCTTTCCGGCGAGCATTCAAATCGCGGCCGACAGCGTGTCGGTCAATGCGGAGTTCTCGATTAATCGCAAAGACTTCAACATCGTCTATGCGGGCAAGGCCGATGATCTGATCCGCGACGGAGTTGTCATCAAGCTCACGATCAAAGCTCCAAGGAAGAAGTAAGTGCGGGCTTTGCTGCAAAGTCTATCCGTCAATCAGCCGATGCGTGGCGGGTTCGGCTTCGTCGCAGAGCGACGGTTGAATTTTAGCCCGGCCTTTTAAGGCCTGGGTCGTAACGACAAACAAGCACGTCGCGTTAGCGACGATTGAGTGAATGTTTCAGGCGTCGCTACCCTGGGTAAGAAACGATGCGCAACTAAAGCCCCATTAATGGGGCTTCAAAAAAATAATCCGTCATTCATTTCCCAGGCGTAAACGCCTGGGCTAAAGAAAAGTCATTTATGTTGGGGCACTACCAAACAAGGACGCTACCGAGGAAGTAGTCCGCGTACCGCATGCTGAATCAGGCTGTCGATCACTATCACAAGTTATTAGAAGACGAAGCGCTCGCCCGAGAGTCGCTGGCTTTGCTCGATCACGGACTGGAACGCGCGAAGTTGATCTTCGGCGGTCGCCGGCTGTCGCCTTACCTGCGTCCGCATTTCGTCAGCGAAGCAGACTTTGGCAACGTCGTTCGCGTCTGCGAAACGGTCTGGAATGCAATCGAAAAAGTTAAAGACGCGGCCGTTACGGATGCTGTGCTCCTGGACGAACTCGGTCTGACGGAAATCGAGCGCGAGCTGGTTCAAATCGATCCTGGCTATCGCGCGGTCTCGCCCACGGCGCGGCTTGATTCGTTCCTAACCGACGAGGCCTACAGTTTTGTCGAACTAAATGGCGAGAGCCCGGCGGGAATTGCGTACGGCGACGCGGCCTACGAGATCTTTTCAGAATTGCCGGTGATGAAGCGGTTTGCGGAAACGTACAACGTGCGCCGCTTTGAAGGGCGTCCGTTGATGCTGAAGGTCTTGCTCGATTGTCACGCAGAGTTTCTCGGGCGCAAGCCTGAACGCGCGCCGCACATCGCGATCGTCGATCTGAAAGGCATGCCGACTCAGAAAGAGTTCGAGCTGTTTCGAGAATACTTCGAAGCTCACGGTTGTCCGTCAATAATCGCTTCGCCGGATGAATTGGAATTTACTGGCGGCCGCTTGCGCGTTCGCGATTTTGAAATCGATATCGTTTACAAGCGCCTGCTGGTGAACGAGTACCTCCCATTCATGAAAGAGCAGCCCGCGCTGCTCGATGCGTATCGCGCGCGCGCCATCTGCATGGTCAACAGCTTTCGCTCGAAGTTGATTCACAAGAAGACGCTTTTTGCGGTGCTCACCAACGCAAAGTACGCATCGTTGTTTAGCTCAGACGAACGAGCCGCGATTGCCGGTCATGTGCCCTGGACGCGCCTCGTTAAGCAAGGCAAGAGCGACTATTACGGTGACGAGATTGATTTGCTGGAGTTCATCAGCGAGCGTCGCGACCGTCTGGTGCTGAAGCCGAACGACGATTACGGCGGGCACGGAATCTATATCGGCTGGAATACAGACGAGATAGGTTGGGACGAGGCGATTCACAACGCGCTGGGCAACGGCGATTATCTCGTGCAGGAACGCGTGCCGACGGCGCGAGAGGTCTTTCCGGCACTCACTGCCGACGGGGGCATCACCTTCGCCGAGCAGTTGGTGGATCTCGACCCGCTGCTCTTCAACGGCAAGGTTGGTTCAGCCTTCACGCGACTGTCTTCAAATGAACTTGCCAACGTAACTGCGGGTGGCGGGATGGTGCCGACGTTTGTAATTAGCGAGAAGTAAGTTTGGAGTTATTTGAATGACTTTTTCCGTAGCCCAGGCGTTTACGCCTGGGGAATGAAGGCGGTATTTTCAAAAGCCCCATTAATGGAACTTTAATCTGCTGTTTCTCACCCAGGCGTAAACGCCTGGTCTAGAGAAAAACGTTACGATGAAATTAGCTCACCACCGCGCCACTCCAAAGCCTTGCCGCTTCACGTGAAAGTTGTTAAGGTGTAATCCCGTGGCTCACACGGGTTCAAATTCCCTGACAAAAGCAGTTGCTGTAATCCCCGCGCGCTACAATTCTGTGCGTTTGCCGGGCAAACCTTTGTTGTCGATTGCCGGAAAGCCGCTGATTGTTTGGGTAGCCGAGCGGGCCGCGGCTGCGACCACGATTTCACGGACGATTGTTGCTACCGACGATCCACGGATTGTCGATGTAGCCACAGCGGCCGGGTTCGACGTGGCCATGACGCGGGCGGACCATTTGAGCGGCACCGATCGAATTGCCGAGGTGGCCCATAACCTGCGGGCCGAAATAATTGTGAACGTGCAGGGTGATGAGCCGTTGATCGATCCGGCGACAATTGATCGCGCGGTGAAGGCATTGACTGACGATCCTGCGGCGCAAATGTCGACCACGTGCGAAGCGATCACGGAAGCCGGCGACGTTTTGAATCGATCAGTGGTTAAGGTGACTATTGACGACGACGGATATGCAGTGTCGTTCTCGCGCAATCCGATTCCTTTTCCCAATCAGGCCGTGGCGAAACATGGCTCGATTGCAGCAGCGCTCGGAGCAGAACCGGCGCTGCTTTTTTCGTTCAGGAAGCACACCGGGTTGTACGCCTACCGGCGCGAGTTCCTGCTTGAATACGCAGCGTGGCCGCAAGCGGAATCTGAAAAGGCTGAATCGCTCGAGCAGTTGCGCGCGCTGGCGCACGGAGTAAAGATTAAAGTTGTCGAAGCAGCATCGACTTCGATCGGCGTTGATACAGCAGAGGACTTAGAGCGCGTGCGAGCGATTCTCGAGGGTACGCGCGCCTCTGGCGTGCTGGCTTGATTTGATGCACGCGGGAGGCGTGCGTACCGATGAGTATTTCCGATTGGATTGGAATTGGAATTATCGCGCTCGTCATCGTGGGCGTTTTGATTTTGCTTAATCAGATTACCAAGCCTTACGATGTGACGACCGAAGAAGAATTTCAAAAACGCCGGAAAGAAAGTGCCGGCATGATGGTCGCAGGCCTAAAGGGATTACAGCAGATTCTCGATCCCGCCGAAAAAAAGGCGGCCATCGTGCAGCAGGATCTGCAGCGTGGACTATTTGACGATCAGGAAGAAGCCGACGACCCGCCCGAAGCTGGAGCCGAGGCAGACGACAGAGCGCGGGGCAGTAGTCGGACCGAGGATTCGATCGAGTGAGTGATCAAACGCAAGCAGAAGTGGCATTCCTCCCTCTCCCTTTGGGAGAGGGCCGGGGTGAGGGTGCGAAGCTTAGCGCCCATATCCCAGTTTTCATTGCGCGAGGCTGAGCCTCGCGCAGATACAAGGAAAATTTGTGCGGGCGCGCTAAGCCCTCACCCTAACCCTCTCCCAAAGGGAGAGGGAACAGATTTTCGTTCTTAACCGGAGGGAGCATCGATAATGCCGAAATACATCTTCGTAACGGGCGGCGTGGTTTCAAGTCTCGGCAAGGGCCTGGCGGCGTCTTCAATCGGATCGCTGCTGGAAGCGCGCGGTCTGCGCGTGACACTGATTAAGCTCGATCCATACATCAATGTCGATCCCGGCACGATGTCGCCGTTTCAGCACGGCGAGGTATTCGTCACGGATGATGGCGCCGAAACTGATCTCGATCTCGGACACTACGAGCGCTTTACGCACGCGCATCTATCGCAGGCCAACAACTGGACGACCGGCCGCATTTATCTTTCGGTGATCGAAAAAGAGCGCCGCGGCGACTATCTCGGGAAGACCATCCAGGTCATCCCGCACGTGACGAACGAAATTAAAGACGGGATTCGCGCCGTCACGCCCGACGGCGAAGCCGACGTCGTGATCGTCGAAATTGGCGGCACCGTGGGCGACATCGAATCGCTGCCGTTCCTCGAGGCCATTCGCCAGATGGGCAACGAAGAAGGCCGCGAGAACGCGCTGTTCATTCACGTGACGCTGGTGCCGTACATCGCTGCTTCGGGCGAATTGAAGACGAAGCCGACGCAGCACTCAGTGCGCGAGCTGCGCGAGATCGGTATCACGCCCGAGATTCTTTTGTGTCGATCGGATCGGCCGATCCCGCATGACCTGCGATCGAAGATCGCGCTCTTCTGTAACGTGAAAGAATCCGCGGTGATTACCGCCCAGGACGTGGAGACAATTTACGATGTGCCGCTGACCTTTCACGATCAGGGCCTCGATGAGTTGATCGTGACTTTGCTGCATTTGAACGAAACCACCGCGCCGGCAGACCTCACGCCGTGGCGGAAGCTGGTTGATACGATTCGCGAGCCTTCGGCGGGCGAGACTTCAATCGCGATTGTCGGCAAGTACGTTGAGCTGGAAGATTCCTACAAGTCTCTGCGCGAAGCCTTAACACATGGGGGCGTCGCCAACAACCTGCGCGTCAATATCAAATGGATCGAATCGGAAGAGTTGATGGATGACAATTATGATGCGCGCCTGCGTGACTTTGACGCCATCCTGGTGCCGGGCGGATTCGGGAAGCGTGGTGTCGAAGGAATGATTCGCGCGATTTCGTACGCGCGAAAAACGCGCACGCCTTACTTTGGCATTTGTCTCGGGATGCAGACGGCCTGCATCGAATTCGCGCGCAACGGCTGCGATTTGAAGGACGCCGATTCCACCGAATTTAATCTCGAAACGCCTTACCCGATTATTTTCAAACTGCGCGATTTGGTTAATGTTGAGGAGATGGGCGGGACGATGCGCCTTGGCGCATGGGTTTGCAAATTGTCTGACGGCTCACTGGCGCGCGACGTTTACGGCGGCGCGGGCGAAATTAGCGAGCGCCACCGTCATCGTTACGAATTCAATCCCGCATTCCGCGAGAGCTTAGAGAAGGGCGGTCTGGTTTTTAGCGGCATCTCAACCGACGGAAAGTTCGTCGAGATCGTCGAGCTTTCGCGCGACGATCATCCATGGTTCCTCGGATGCCAATTCCATCCCGAATTCAAATCCAAACCTCTGGCGCCACACCCGCTGTTCGCTTCGTTTGTACATGCGGCCTATCAAAATCGTTTGCAGACTGAGACTGTCGTCGAGCAACGAAGAGAAGTAGAAGCCGCGATGCCCGATCAAGCCGCGGCTGCGACCGATGCCACTTAAGCCGGGTTTCCAGCGATTTGCCTCTGCCCTTGAGCAGTGTCGCTAACAATCGTCTCCTTACCGTTAGCCGGCGTCTGACCTTGTGCCCCTTTTCCTTTGGTCAAATCCAGAATCGTCTTGTCGGGAAGGCCCGTACCCTGTCCAACTGCGGCCATCAGAGCCTGAATCTTGTTCTTGATGTCAGTGTCAGTACCTGCGGTGAGGATCTCACCCAGTGCTGCCACCGTGGTTTGGCGCTGCTGCAGCTCAGCAGTTTTTGATTCTGCCTCAAGCTGCGCTTGCTTTGCCTTAAGCGCGTCCTCGCCGGTGCCGCGCACGGTTGCGACCAGAGTATCGGCGACCCGTTTGAGGATTAGATTCACGGCGTCCGCGGAGTATCCACCGATTAATGCGAGCGCAGCCGGAGCCAGCGTCATGAGCGCCTGAGTCGTCTGCGAAGTCGTCGAAGTGTTGGTGTTTTGGCCGATTAAGGCGATTCCAAAGTTCGCCAGGATCAGTCCTGAGACTGCGCCCAATACGACTCGAGTCATGTAACTGCTTCCGGCTGCCGGATCGAAGGTGCGTTTGCAAACATATTCGTACGCCGTGTAGAGACCGGAGAACGTCGCTCCCAGCAGGGCCGCGCCCAGGAAGGATAGTTGCTTCGAGTACTCGTTTGGCCGGATCGCGTTCCAGGCAGTTGCGGCAGCGAACAAGACGACCGCGAAGAAGGTCACAGCGATCAGTATGTCGGTAATCCGGGGCCACTGTATTCGCGCCATCCCGCTGCGTGGTGCCGATGCTTCGATGGACTCTGGGGTGGCTGGTTTAACCAGCTCCGAAAGAGTTCCATGAACCTCAAAGGCCAACGCGAGGGCCTCGGCTGCGGACGCGGTCTCCATCCCCTTTAATTCCTCGCCGTTTCCGCTCCCCGTGGGGTGGGTAAGTCCGGCAAGTTTCGCGATCTTGGTGCCGAGTTCCGGGGGGAGCGGCTTGCCTTGAAGTGTCGCATAACTCTTCATCAAAGTGATTTGAGCCAGGACTTCTTCAAGCTGATGCCGGGCCTGAAACCCACGACTGACTAATTCCTTGGTGATTCTTAACATGTGTCACTCCTTTGCTGGTGGGTTGCGAATAGTGAAACCGAGACGGCCGAGGTGTAAGCAGGGAGCTACGTCGGTTACCAACGTCATCCAAGCCAAGCGCGGCGCCTGTGAATTCCTTATTCAAGTGTTCAACTCCGCAGCCTTAACGGGCTGTGGCCGAAAACTCTTAATTGTTAATTATGGTTCCAAGTCTAGAGATCGGAGGATCGGGAGGCCCGGAAACCGCAAATGTGACCGCAATTAGATAGCAGGCTTCGCCACATGTCAATAGTTTTCTGACATGTCGAGTGGGAAACGAACCCAACATGGTATCCCCCTGGAAAAGATCAGGATCTTGGGAAGAACGGGAAATAAGGAGTTACGAA
>UEXV01000103.1_pt1 | contig 29224 bp, 22 predicted proteins | sample 4301181 | NCBI WGS metagenome assembly UEXV01 (sample SAMEA4773175, study PRJEB27434) | metagenome | biome: 2259; feature: agricultural soil; material: soil | place: USA | collected 2014-09 | depth 0.25 m | reverse complement strand
CAAAGAAAGTGGCAAACCAGCCACTCAGAAGATCGTTAACTCGACGAAAATTACTCATTACTGATAACCAAAACTGATTGCAGAACAGAACCTTCAACATTAACGCTCAGTTTTTCAGCAGCCTGCTAGGCGATGCAAGCGAGACGCCTGCGCTCCAGTCAACCACTGACCACCGTCATTTACTATTCACGATTCACGATTTACTATTCACTCGTTGTGCTCCCGTAGCTCAGTTGCATAGAGCGCCCGCCTCCTAAGCGGGAGGTCGCGCGTTGGAATCGCGCCGGGGGCACCATTCTCATCATCCGGCTAACCGCGAATGATCAAGACAAACTAGCCCATTTCTTGTGAGCGCTGCAGCGAATTGGGTGCGTTTCCTAAATCGCGAAGCTGGGCTTCCTGCGTCGCCAGTTTAAGATCGTGATCGACCATGAGTTTTACTAACTCATCAAAGGTGACGCGCGGTTTCCAGCCGAGCCGGCGTCGGGCTTTCGAAGCGTCGCCCAACAACAGATCAACTTCCGCCGGACGCAAGTAACGCGGATCAATTTCGACGAAGCGCTGCCAATCCATATCAAGATATGAAAACGCTCGTTCCAGAAAATCGCGAACCGAATACGACTCGCCGGTTGCGATTACATAGTCATCAGGCTGGTCGTCCTGCATGATCATCCACATGGCCTCGACATAGTCGCGCGCGTATCCCCAGTCGCGCCGGGCGTCCAGATTTCCCATGTAGAGTTTTTCCTGCAAGCCAAGTTTTATGCGAGTGGCGGCGCGGGTAATCTTCCGCGAAACAAATGTCTCGCCGCGACGTTCCGATTCGTGGTTGAAGAGAATTCCGTTGCAGGCAAAAAGGCCGTATGACTCGCGATAATTGACCGTAATGTGGTATGCGTAAGCCTTGGCGCAGGCATAGGGAGAACGAGGGTAAAACGGAGTATCTTCGGTCTGCGGGGTCTCTTTTACCTTGCCGTAAAGTTCCGACGATGATGCCTGATAAAACTTCGGTCGCAGGCCCACTTCCCGGATGGCTTCGAGCAAACGTACCGTGCCGAGGCCGCTCACTTCACCGGTATATTCGGGCACGTCAAAGCTGACGCGCACGTGTGATTGGGCGCCCAGATTGTAAATCTCATCCGGCTCGACCTGACGCAGGATGGTGTTCAGCGAGCTCGAGTCATTAAGATCGCCGTAAAGCAGATGCAGTCGCGTCCCGGTCTCGTGTGGATCCTGATAGAGATGATCGATGCGACTCGTGTTAAAGGAAGAGGAGCGTCGAATGATGCCATAGACATCGTAACCCTTCTCCATCAGGAACTCGGTCAGAAAAGAACCGTCCTGCCCGGTGATGCCTGATATTAGTGCCTTCTTAGCCATAGTGAATCTGATCGATTTATTACGAGTGGTTCAGTTGTAGAGTGATTCAATAAGTCGTCCTAGCGAGAGTATTTCGGGGACGTAAAGATTTTTGTTAAAATACCGAACCTCCACCTGTTCCGCAAGCCGCTAGCTCCATGCCGAGCGGAAAGAACATTGGCTGTGAGGCATGGATCACGCAAACACGAACCCAAGCGCGGAGAAATCAATACACTTTGAATAACACATTTCCATATAAGCGAGTGACTGTCACCGGAGGAGCAGGTTTTCTGGGACGGGTAATCACCGAGCGACTTAAGACCTACCAGAACGTCGAGGTGTTTGTGCCGCGAAGCCGCGATTACGATTTGATCGAAAAGGAAGACGTGACGCGGATGCTCATTGATTCACGTCCGGATCTCGTGATTCATCTGGCGGCGGTCGTCGGCGGCATCGGATACAACAAGAAGAACCCGGGAAAATTCTTCTACGATAACTTGATGATGGGTGCGCACCTCATCGAGCAATCGCGAGTTCAGGGGATAAAGAAATTCGTGGCGACCGGCACGGTCTGTTCTTATCCCAAGTTCACTCCGGTGCCTTTCAAGGAAGACGAATTGTGGAATGGATATCCTGAAGAAACTAACGCCCCGTATGGCTTAGCCAAGAAGATGATGCTGGTCCAGGCCCAGGCCTATCGCGAACAATACGGATTCAATGCGATTTTCCTATTACCGGTTAATTTGTATGGACCGGAAGACAACTTTAATCTCGAAACGTCTCACGTGATACCGGCTTTGATTCGCAAGTGTGTCGAGGCGCGCAATAAGGGACTGGACTTCATCGAGGTTTGGGGGACCGGCAGCGCCTCGCGTGAGTTTTTGTACGTCGAAGACTGCGCAGAAGGAATAATTAAAGCAGCGTCCCTGTATGATGGAAGTGATCCGGTAAACATTGGGAGCGGCCGGGAAATTACGATCCGCGACCTCGTTTCCATGATCGTGCGGTTGACGGGGTTTGGTGGAGAAATCAGATGGCAGACCAACAAGCCGGATGGTCAGCCCCGCCGGCGTCTGGATACGACTCGGGCGTTTGAGAAATTTGGCTTTCAGGCGCATACCTCGCTGGAAGAGGGCCTGGCAAAAACGATTGATTGGTTCGAAAGATCCTCTCAAGCCGCCGGAGCGTAGCCTGAGGCTTTGCCCCAACCGAAACCAAGTCCGGTCAGTACTTTGGATACCGCATTGACTCTATTTCTTTGTTACGCTAGAGTCAGGGCCGAGTCACGTTTTTGAGTTTGATTTAGAGGTTGATAGGGTTGTTCATTACGCTGACAGGAGACTCAGCCAGGGTTTAGGGCTGAATGCCAAGGCGCTAAAAAGCGGACAAGTATTCACGCGCGGCATCAGGCGAACGAGTACAGCGTGTAAAAGAGTTCCCCCGAATCGTGGCGGTCCTGGATTAGGGCCCCCGAGTTTCTCCTTTCGGTTTACTCACAAACCATTAACAGAGATCGCGCTTTACCGTTGACGCCACCGGCTTCACGTGAATGCAATCTCAAACCGCGGTGGGAACTGCATCTTCACGTCAAATTTGGCTTTGGATGGCGAAGGATTTGTGACTCGGTTAGGCGTTTTCCCGTTTACTCGGCAGCTCGGTGGATGTGATTCCCGACAGAAATCGCAGGACTCCGGGTGTTGTGCGGTAGCTGAACAGGAACGAATTAGGCAGGAAAGCGTTGAAAGAATGAGATGCTGCCTCGCGAGAGAGGCTTCCCTTTTTTGGGTACCGCGTAAGTTAATTTTACGCTTAGGCGAACGTGTAACTTACCTCTTAGTTATTTTCGGAGAAGTGTCCACTGGAACTACTCCACGCCTGGGCCTTATGGTAGTCTTATGGTCTAATTCCGTGCTGAAATTCTCTCTAAGCGCAAGCGCGGAGACGGAGGTTTTATGAAATTAGCGCAAAGCTCAAACAATCCCCGATCGAATGAAATGAAAATAAAGCAATATTCCCGGTGTGGAAGGGTCATGATCCTGGGATGTCGGCTGACCGTTCTTATGCTTTCTCTGTCTCTTGGCGTCCTCGCGCAAACAGAACCCGCTGCAGTCTCAAGAGTTAATGACAAGGATGCAATCAGAGTTAATGACAAGGATGCAGCTAATGACACTCGTTACCGGATCGGCGCGGGCGATGTACTGCAGATTACGGTAAGAAAGGCTCCCGAGCTCTCAGGAAACGTTCGAGTAGATCAGCGAGGAATGGTTCGTCTCCCAATGATCGAAGGCCCAGTACAGGCGGCCTGCAAAACTGAAAGCGAGCTGGCCACAGAGATTGCTACTTTGTATTTGGAGCTTAAGAAGAACCCTATTGTCGAAGTGTTCGTGATGGAATTTCAGTCACGTCCGGTAGCCGTGATCGGCTCGGTTAACTCGCCAGGACAGTTTCGGCTGCAAAGGCAGGTTCGACTATTAGAATTGTTGAGCTTTGCTGGTGGGCCCTCGGCAAGAGCAGGTCGCATCATAAACATCATTCATACGGGCGGCCCGAATCTCTGCGAGAGCGAGCCTGCCAATAGTGAGAAAACTGCTCGGGCCGATGAACTTGTGCTGTATAAGTTGAACGACACGCTGAAGGGAAATGCCGAAGCCAATCCCTTTGTCCGTCCCGGCGATATCGTAGCCTTACCTGAAGCTGATCAGGTGTTCATAATCGGGCACGTGATGGCGCCGCAAGCGATTTTCTTGAGAGACAAAACCATAACTATCTCCCGAGCAATCGCAATGGCCGGCGGGCCGGCGCGTGATGCAAGCTCAAGCAAGATCCGCGTGGTCAGGCAAGCCGGCGACGGAGTGGCAAAGCAGGAGTTCTTTGTTAACTTGAAAGACATTCTTCAGATGAAGACCGAGGATATCGCTCTGATGCCTAATGACATAGTTGAAGTTCCAGGATCTACCGGAAAGGCTATTCTGGGCGCACTAACTGGAGCCATTGCCCCGACCCTAACCCAACTTCCAATTCGGATGATTCCTTGATTGGTTTAAGGGGCCGAAACCTGTAGACCGTTTGCAACTAAAGTCAAAAGGATACGAGCATTAAGATGGACAATCCGATCAATCTCTCAGGCCCGAACGCGCTTCTTCCCGGCGACCAAATAGCTTTGCGGCCCGGGAATGGCAAAGTGGCCAACGCAAATTTACCCCCGCTGTCCTATGGATACGATCGAAGCGAAGAACAAAACTCGCATCTCCGTGATTATTGGCGGGTCATCCAGAAACATCTGTGGCTGATTATTGGCGTCTCGCTGCTGATCCCGACGCTGGTCGCCATTTACTTAATTCGCCAGCCCGACATCTTTGAAGCCCAGGCGCGAATTCAGGTCGATCTCGAGAACGCAAATCCGCTGCTGGGAAACATGTCCAAGAACAGCTCGTTGATTCTGGGTGGCGAGGCCAACGATCCTGCCTATTTTAATACGCAGCTGCAGATCATGACTGGCCCCGGACTGCTTCGCCGGGTTGCCAAGAACATGGACCTTGAACACAATCCGGACTTCTTAACTCAACGTACCTCAAAGAGCAATTCGGTCTGGACCAGCCTTCGCAGGTTCCTCGGGCTGACGCCCAAGACTGATCCGAAATCTCCGGTTCCGGATTTACTGCCGACGACTTCGCGCACCTCTTCAAATGCGCAAGATTTGGCCGAGGCGGAACGTCTCTCCGATTATGTGGAGGAGCTGCAAAACACGCTGGCAGTCGAGCCCGTTAAGGAGAGCCGTCTGACTGTTCGCGAGACTCGCTTGATCGATATCAGATACCGGCACACTCAACCTCGTTTAGCGGCCAAGCTGGTGAACACGGTGGTCGACACGTTCGTCGATCTGAATCGGGAAAAGAAAACTGAAACCAGCAGCACCACCGGCAGCTATCTCGAAAAGCGAATTGCCGAACTGCAATCGACGATTAGATCGAAAGAAGAAGAGCTGATTAATTACGCCAAGAACCATCAGATTCTTTCGCTGGATGCGAATCAGAATACTGTGGTCGAAAGACTCGAGGGCCTCAACAAACAACTGTTGGTGGCTGAAAATGACAGAAAGTTGGCAGAGTCCGCTTACAAAGCCAGTCTGCAGCCCGGCGCCGCCGCAGCTCTGGCCGAGGCCGGAACCGGCGAAGGATCTCCTTCAGCGTCGAGGGTCACTACGGAAGCCGAAATCAAATTGGCCGAATTGAAGCAGAAGCGGGCTGAACTGCTGGTCGAAAATACTGAAAAATGGCCGGCCGTTAAGGAGATCGATAAGCAGATCGCGGCTCGAGAAAAGCAGATGCAGGAGACGCGCAGCCGCGCCATCAACGTCGTCACCACGAATCTCGGGACTCGTTACCGGCAAGCGCTGGCAACTGAGGAAGCGCTCCGCAAAGCTTATGATCAGCAACGCGCCGAAACGTTGACGCAAAATGAAGCGGCCGTTAACTACCGGATCATTCAACAGGAGATCGAAACTAATAAGAGTCTGCTTGACGGGTTGTTGCAACGCACCAAAGAAAACGACGTCGTGATGGCCGGCACGCCGAACAATATCCGGGTGGTCGATTACGCGATCGCTCAAAAGAAACCGGTAGGTCCGCGACGAACTTTGATTGTCGGATTGTCTACGCTGCTCGCGCTCGGTTTCGGCGTCGGGTTGGCTTTCTTCATCGAATATCTTGACGACACTGTGCGCTCAACGGAAGATGTGGAAAAGTTCCTCCACTTACCTTCGGTGGCCATCATCCCGCAGGTCGAACTCGACAAACGAAAGCGCATTCGAGGCTCGGTGATTAAAGAGGGCGCCCTGGTTACCAGCAATGGAAACGGCGCCAGTCAGGTGTTATTGACCGAGGTGGATAAACGCTCTCCGTTGGCTGAAGCTTACCGCCACTTGCGCACCTCCATATTGTTGTCAACTGCGGGCAGGCCTCCACGGACGCTCCTGATTACGTCGACCGTCCCGTCAGAAGGAAAGACGACCACGGCCGTAAACAGCGCGATCAGTCTCGCTCAGACGGGCGCGAAAGTGCTGATTATCGATGCCGATATGCGACGGCCACGCCTTCATTCAATTTTCAATCTCAGCAACGACAACGGGCTGAGTGCATTGCTCTCGCGTGAGGCAAGTGACGCCGAGATTACAAATGCCATCCAGCACAACGACGAGGCCGGGCTATTCGTGCTGACAGCCGGGCCCTTGCCTCCGAATCCCGCGGAACTCATCGGGTCCGATCAAATGTCCAGGCTCATTGCAGCGCTCACGGAGAAGTTTAATCACGTCATAGTAGACTCTCCCCCGGTCGCGGCCTTTACTGATGGCGTCTTGATTGCCTCGATGGTAGACGCAGTCTTGCTCGTGGTTCAAAGCGGTAAGAGTTCGCGCAAAGTTGTAATGCGCGCGCGTAAGCTTTTGCAGGACGTGGGCGCGCGAATCGTCGGCGTTGTTTTGAATAAAGCTGATGCGAGATCAAACAGCGAGAGCTATTACAACAGTTATTACAGCCATTACAGCTACACATCTGAACCCACATCCGCATCCGTAACACAAGGTTGAGTAGTCCCCGCAACACAGGTTGCGGGGCGCGCGATTCAATTTGTCCTGAAGTCTTCCGATTGGCAGCGCCTGAGAATTCGGCGAGCGAGTTGGAGGACTTGGACAGGTTGAGTTAGTGCTGGTCGATTTCCGCCTGAACGTCTCGATTACCTTTTGACCAAGCTTATTTCGGACTTAACCTCAGCTGCGCGAGAACACATGCCATCTGACAACGAAATTTCGAGGAGTCTTTAATGAGTGAGTGCTTGATTTGCCAAAATGAAATTCAACCCTTCATCTCGTTTGGGCAGATGCCCATTGCCAACGGATTTCTGCGGCCCGAGCAATTTGGCGAGGAATACTTTTTTGAACTGCGGGTGGCTTTTTGCGAGGCCTGTCACATGGTGCAATTAGTGGAACAGCCTGAGCGAGAAAAGATGTTTCACGAAAACTATGCCTTTTTTTCTTCAACCTCAACCAGAATGGCCCAGCATTTTAAGGAGTTTGCCGGCCTGGTGCAGCGGAATTATCTGACGTCGCCCGATCCATTTGTGATTGAAATGGGAAGCAACGACGGAATCATGCTGCAGAACTTTAAGCAGGCGGGCATTCGACACCTGGGGATCGAGCCTTCGGCCAATGTAGCCCAGGTCGCAATCGATAAAGGCATCCAAACTGTCTGCAGGTTTTTTGATGAGGCGCTGGCCCGGAACATCGTTTCAGAGCATGGACACGCGGACGCATTCCTTGCCGCCAACGTCATGTGTCATATTCCAAATCTCCACTCGGTTGCCGATGGCATCAAGTACTTACTCAAACCTGACGGCGTGCTGATGTTCGAGGATCCTTATTTAGGCGACATCGTCGAAAAGACATCGTACGATCAGATTTACGACGAGCACGCTTTTTACTTTTCGCTGTCATCGGTTAGTAATCTTTTTGGCCGGCACGGTTTAGAATTGGTCGATGTGATGCCCCAACAGGTCCACGGTGGATCGATGCGCTACGTCATTGCTCATACAGGAAAACGGCAAGTGTCGGATGCGGTTACTGCCTTGCGCGAAAAGGAAAACCGGCTCGGGCTTGATAAGCCGGAGACCTTCGACAAATTGCGAAAAAATATTGAACGGTCGCGCGATGATCTGATGGGCCTGCTGCGCAAGCTAAACCTGGAGGGCAAACAGATCTTCGGTTACGCCGCGACTTCGAAGAGCACCACGGTGACCAACTACTGCGGTATTACGCCGGGCTTAGTTGAGTTCATTAGTGATACAACTCCGATCAAGCAGGGCAAGTTCAGCCCCGGGGCGCACATTCCGATCAAACCGTACGAGGAATTTAAGTCATCGTACCCGCACTATGCGCTGTTATTTGGTTGGAATCATGGTGAAGAGATAATGGCCAAAGAGCTCGGATTTAAAGCCGCCGGCGGCAAATGGATTGTTTACGTTCCGCAGGTGCTGGTGCTGGAATGATTCTGTCTCGCAATCCCAGAGCGCAACAACTTGCCTCAGATCGGGACGTTGGTTGTCAGGTGCCGACTAAGTAATGGAAATGAGTTGGAAAAGCGTTGCTAAGAGTTTTGTCCCGCCAATCGCCTTAAAAGCCCTGGACCTTATCCGAAACTACAAGCACGGCACCCGCCCGGGTAATATCTGGGAAGGGATCTATGACGACTACGCCCAGGTGCCGAGATCCGGAGGGGCTTTTGAAGGTGACGTTTGGTTGGAAGGCCGGCGGCGATCTCTTGAAAAGGAACGCCGAGAAGAAAACGACTTAAGTAGTTTTATCGACGAGAACGCGTTGCTTCCTTTCCTCGTTTCAATAATTGGTTTAGAGGAGAGACCGGTCAGGATTCTGGACTTCGGCGGTGGCCTTGGAGAATCGTATCTGGACACAAAGCGTCGTTTGAAGGAACGCTTTGCCATTGACTATCATATCGTCGAAACCGCGCGAATGTGCGAAGAGGGAACCGCGCTCTTTGAGAGCCAAGATGGAATCCAGTTTCATGACAGTTTGCCGTCCGAAATGTCCGATCTTGATGTCGTCTACGTGAGTAGTGCGCTTCAATACGTCGAGGATTACGCGGCCCTCTTGCGCAGGTTATGTGCGTATCGGCCCAGATTTATTCTCTTTGTTAAGCTTTCATCCGGAGACATTCCCACGTACGCAACCGCCCAGAAAAATGTCAGAGGCTCGACGATTCCGTATTGGTTCATCAACATTCAAGAGCTGCTTCAAATCATGAGCGCCGGCGGGTATGCTCTAATATTTAAGAGCGTGCTCGAGCGTGAATACGACCAGGACAACTTTCCCGAAGAATATCGGTTGAGGCGCGCGTGCAATTTGTTATTCGGCAGAACGCCGGGAACCGGAGCATGACAGACACCACGGAATTTGAGCGAGCCGATTGTCCCAAGTGTGGTTCGGCGTGTTCCCATCTGGTGTTCAAGGGGAAGGATTACCTGCACCACATCCCGGGCGAGTACTCCGTTTCGGAGTGTGACGCGTGCGGGCTTTGGTTCCAAAACCCCCGGCCAACCGCTGAGTCTCTGGCCGGCCTTTATCCGAACGACTATCAGCCGCACACGGATTCGTCGCCGCAGCTTGAGCGGACCGAGCGCCGGCCCGGTTCGATTCGTTATCTGCAACAAAGCCTGGGGTATCGTCATTTGCATACCAACGGCGTCGGCGGCAAATTTGATTGGCGCTCGCTTTCGCTTTTCGATCCTTTCCGGAGATGGAATAACGGAGTTGCTCTCTTGCCGGAATTCGTCCCGGAAGGAAAACTTTTGGAAGTCGGCTGCGCCAGTGGCGGCCGATTATCCGCTTTGCGAGATCTCGGTTGGACGGATCTCCATGGTATTGAGCTGGTGCCCGCGGCAGCTGAGCGAGCGAGATCGCTGGGATTCACGATTGCGTGCGGCCTCACAGAAGACTTACTTGGATCTTACCCGGACCAGCATTTTGACGTTATTGTATCCAGCATGGTCCTGGAACACTTGCAGAATCCATTCGCGGTAGTGCGCCAGATTGCGCGCAAACTGAAGCCCGGCGGACAATTTCTGCTTTCCACGATTAATCGCGATTCATTGGACGCGAAACTATTTGGAAACTATTGGGCTGGTTTCGATTTTCCGCGCCACCTGGTTTACCCGCGCACAAAGGATCTGCGGGAACTTTTGGCTGAGAGTTTCGAGCGGATAGAGGTTTTTCATCAGTCTGCGCCAATCGACTTTTTGAGAAGTTCCAGTTGGCGCCTCGCAGATGGAAATGGCCGCATGCTTGACTCGATTATTGTGAAGGCCGGATCGTCCTTGCCGGCAAATGCAATTAGCCAGCTATTGGCATGGCTGCATCTCACGTGCCGAGTCTCGATCAGATGCAGGAGAACATCTTAAGTCGATAGGAATATTTCCTTCCGAGCCTCGGCAAGTATTTGTAAATGAACGAGCCCAACGGCAAGAGAATGCTGGTAGTTTTGGAAGCGGGCGAAGCCTATCCGAGCGGGTATCTTCGCGCCATGATCTATAAGGACTACTTTGAGCGCGCCGGATTCAAGACAGATTACGTTAATCGTCTTCATCCGCGGTTAGCCAGACTCGTGGGCTTCCCCTCATCATGGCTGGCGTTCACCGTGCGACCGATAGTGAGAAGGTTGCTCGAAGCTCTCGGAGTGATCTCTGAGAAGATCATCGCGCGTAAAGCCAGGAACTACGACGTTGTTTACATGTCCAAAGTCACCACGCTCGGCTTCATTAAGCAACTGCGTCGCACTGACGCCAGGCTGGTGCTCGATTTTGGTGATGCGGTGTGGTTGCCGGGACGCGCGGGGGCAGACTTCGACGATATCCTGCGCGCTGTCGATGCCGTTACGACAGACAATGAACTGACCGCGAAATATGCCAGCAGGTTTAATTCTGAGTGCACGGTAATCCCGGACTGTCCTCAAATTGAATGGTTTGATCAACGCCGCGCCCAGCGCCGTTCGAAAGACGATTCCATAATTACCATCGGTTGGGTCGGCTCTCCGGGAACAGCCTATAACCTGTTCGTAGTGTGGGAGGCGCTGGAAAGATTATTTGCCAAGTATCCGAATCTTCGCTTGAGATTGTTGGGGATTGGATCGAATCGCGATTACCTTCCACGCTTTGAGAAAGTCCAATACTCGGGCCGAGCGTCGTACACCCAGTCCGAGATGATCGATGAAGTGCTCGGCATGGACATCGGTCTGTTTCCTCTGCAGGATACTGAGGCCTCCCGAGTGCGCGGCGTGCTCAAAGCGACGGTATATATGGCCGGACAGGCTGTGGCAATATGTTCACCGGTGGGGCAGTGCCGGGATTTAATCCAGGATGGAGTTAACGGGATGCTCGCTGATGGGACCGATGAGTGGGAGCGGAAAATCGAACAATTGATTCTTAATCCGGCTTTGCGAAAACAGATCGCCAATGCTGGACTCGAGACGGTCCGCAACCAGTTCACCGTCGAGCAATCGTTTGAAAAGCTCCGTCACGTGCTGGTCGACGGGCGCAACGGAAGGGTGAAGATTCAATGAGCCGAATAGTTGTGACCGGCGCTCTGGGGCACATCGGATCATCTTTGATTCACTCGATGAGGCCCGGTGAATCCGAAGAAGTAATTTTGCTCGATGACCTCTCCACTCAACGCTACTGCTCACTGTTCGATTTGCCTGACGGAGTGCCCTTCAAGTTTATCGAGGATGACATCTGTTCCGGACCATTGGAACGTTATTTTGAAGGCGCCGACGTGGTTATTCACCTGGCGGCAATTACCAACGCCGCGGGCAGCTTTGAAATCCAGAATCAAGTGGAGCGGGTTAATTTCGAGGGGACGGAGCGCGTCGCGCGGGCCTGTTTGAATACCGGGAGCAAACTGATTTTCTTATCGACGACCAGTATCTATGGAACACAACAACAGGTTATTGATGAAGACTGTTCCCCCGAAGAGCTGAACCCTCAGAGTCCTTATGCCGACAGTAAATTGAGGTCCGAAAGATTGTTGCAGGAGCTGGGCGAACGCGAAGGCCTGCAGTTTTTTATCGCGCGCTTTGGAACTATCTTCGGATGTTCAAAGGGCATGCGGTTTCATACGGCAATTAATAAATTCTGCTGGCAGGCCTGTAATGGCCAGCCGCTTACTATTTGGCGAACAGCCTTTAACCAGAAGCGGCCTTACCTGGCGTTGGCCGACGCGGTTAGGGCCCTGGACTTTGTGGTGAAAACCGATCGGTTCGACAATCAGGTTTACAACGTGGTGACTGAGAATTCCACCGTGTCAGAAATAGTGGATCTTTTGCGAGTTCATGTTCCCGACGTTGAGATTGTGTACATCGATACGCAGATCATGAACCAGCTCTCATACACGGTAGCCAACGAGAAGTTCAGGAAGTTAGGCTTTGAGTTTCGGGGCAGCCTGGAACAGGGCATACTCGAGACCGTCAATTTGATTCGAGGTGTAAGTCACGTCTGCAAACTCCGATAGCCCAGACAACGATGGCGTCGTAACCGAGGGTGTCCAGCCAAAGAAGGAAGGCAAGCGCCACCTGGCTGGTCAGACTCTCATCATAACTCTCTTCGCCGTTGCCGCTCAGGCGATTGCATTCTTAACTCAGGTCGTCATTGCCGCCGCGTTTGGCGCGCGCGCAGACATGGATGCGTTCCTCGCTGCCAACACTCTGCCGCAGTATTTGATTGCCGTGCTGTTAAGCGCGCTGGGTTTTGTTTTTATCCCGGTATTTGTGGACTACGCCTCGAATGGAGATGAGGCCGGGGCCTGGCAGGTTGTCAACAACATCTTGTCGCTTTGCACGCTCGTCCTCGGCGCGATCGCGATAGCCGGGGTCATCTGGGCGAGGCCCTTGTTACATTGGACCACCCCGGGCCTATCGGCTGAGTCGCTGGATTTGGCGGTGCAGGTAGCAAGGTTCACCTGGCCGACGCTGGTATTGACCGGATTGGCCACGTTGATCACCGGAATCTATCAGGCCCAGCATCGCTTCGGATGGGCCTCAGCCGTACCCGCGATCGGGGCGGCGTTGAATCTGGTCCTGGTCGCGTTGTTGGTTCGACGTTGGGGTGTCGTGGGGGTAGCCGTTGCTGCGACGGTCGGAATGACGTTGCAGTTTATCCTCTTGACGCCGATCATCCTGCGCTCGGGACGGTTTCGCTTTTCCTTCAATTATGGGCATCCCGGGGTAACCCAGGTCTTACACTTGCTTTGGCCTTTGTTACTTTCAAGTTTGCTGGTGCGTTGGACTCCCGTCATCGATCGGTATCTTGCTTCAGGAATGCAAGAGGGAACGATCTCGCATCTGAACTACGCGTTTAAGCTTTTGAGCTTGATTACGATATTGATCTCCACCGGCATTACTACGGTCATTTTTCCGCGGATGGCGTTGAATACTGCGAGGCATGACTTGTCGGCCCTGGGTCGCACGGTTTCTAACGGACTCCGTTGGATGTGGATCGTGACCGCGCCGGCGGTAACTGTGGGCGCGGCCCTGGCGGTTCCGGCGGCCAGCGTTCTTTTCGTGCGCGGACGATTCACTCCAGCAGATGCCGTAGAAGTGGGCGGGCTGCTACGAATTTATCTGCTCGCGCTGATTGCCGGAAGTCTCGGCAACATCACCGCCCGCGCTTTCTACGCGCTAAAGCAAACGCGGACTATCGCCATCATGGGTGTGCTGGAGGCTGTTGCCTACGCGATTTATACGCCACTGCTGGCGCGGCGGCTGGGCGCCGCGGGCGTTGCACTTTCGTATGTCGTTTACTTTAATTTTACGCTCGTCTGGCAATTTCCGATCTTACGTTATAAGATGGGCAACCAAGGCGGACGGAAGATTCTGCTGTCTTTTTGCAGAACGGCGATCGCGGCACTCGCAGGCGGAATAACGGCCTGGTTGATAACCAAAGGCTTCCACGACCTGATGTCACAGTTGCTCGCTGGTATTGCTGGGTTAGCGGCTTATGGAGTCATGTTGTTTATACTCGGTTCGCCGGAAGCGCAGCTTCTCCGAACTGTCGGGATCGGATGGATTAGTTCAGCACGAAGATGGCGCGCGGTTGCCATTTAAGATTAGATAGCCTGGTCAGGAATACTTCGTAATGATGGTTAGTCTGCCAGTTCCAATCACGACCTTCGCGAGAAAAACGCGAGACACTTTGATCCGCTCGGGTTGGATCGGTTCCCAGCCCACGTGTCTAAATGTTTTCACGACTGACCGCTGCAACTTTTCCTGCTTCTATTGTAGCCGCAATCTCGACGACGATGCCTCGGGGGTTGAGAATCGCTATCATGACAAGAGCGAGTTTCACCTGCCTGACCTGGAGTTATTACTAAACAGGTATCCTACGATCAGCCATGTCTCGTTTGTGGGCATAGGTGAGCCTTTCCTCATCAAAGATCTGGTGCCCATGGCTGAGTTGGCCAAAAAGCAAAACAAGTATGTAAGCGTCATCACCAATGGGAGTCTGATCCATCGTCACTGGGGAAAGATCGGCCCGCTGTTTGACAGTCTTTCGATTAGCTTGCATGGTCTGTCGGCCGAAGAGCTGAGGAACATCGCCAAAGCAAAAAAGCCCATCTTCGATCAACTGATCGAGAACGTTCGTTATCTGATGGAGCAGGAACGTCAACTGAATCCGCTGATGGAGGTTCGGGCTTCAGTCGTTTACTTAAGACAGAACCTTCCCAGGCTGGAACAGGCGGCGATGTTCTGCGAACGAAATCTTATTCCGGAACTCGACATTCAGAATTATCTTCCGTACGGGTTGGATGACAGTGACAATTGCCTCTTCGACGACGACGCCGAACATATCGAAACGCTCGAGCAACTCGCCGCCGAATTCGCCGGTCGCGTAAAAATCAATTTGCCGACCCTGGTCAAGCGAAAGGACTCTGACTTGCAGTGGGGTTGCATGTCCTTCTTCAACACCTTGCGCGTAGACGGCCTCGGCCAGGTTTCCGGATGCAGCCGAGTAATGCTTCCATTGGAGCAAAACGGCAACTTCCGTGACAACCCTAAGGTTTGGGAAAATAATTATTTCTCGGATTTTCGTGAGCGGTTCCACACGCGGAAGAATTTGCCGGAGTGTTGCCGCTATTGTCCTGAGGCGCAATAGTGCGCCGCCATACATTGCTCACAATGCGCCCGGCGTTACTTGTGCCTCGTTCAGATCCCTTCTTAGCAAATCCTGATCAAGTCGATCTCAAAGTAGGCGCCACGCGTTTGGTCATGTCGGTGGAGTCTTTGATCTTAACTGGGCGCAAGTGAATATCCTGATCTTTCCAGAGTACTCCTACCCTTCGAATCACGTCCTGGTTGAAACGGTCTACGAGCGCCTACTACCCGAACGTGGTCACACGGTCCATATGATTAGACCGGCGGAAAATCTCACGGGTGTAGAGATCCGTCCGGCGCCGTGGTCGTCAGGATCGCTACGGCTGTTTCCTTTTGAACCGCTGGGATCCGCTACCAGGAATATTCAACGCCGCTTTCGACAAATGCGCTGGCTAAAGATGATCCTTGCTGGACTCAAGGACGTCCCAATCGATGTGGTGCTGGTGCGAAACGATCTCTTATGCGCTCGGGCAGCTCTGATGTTTTGCCGGCAACGGAGAATCCCATTGATCTATCAGGTCTCCTCGCCGGATGCTGAATTTCGAGTTAGACTTGGTCGTGAATCAGGGTTTCCGAAGGGGCTTTATTCGATCATTCGCGGAAATCTGGATCTGTGGGCAAGGCGTCGTCTTTGTCGTCAGGCTGACGCAGTCTTAGCGATTAGCAACGCAATGCGGAACCACATGATCGAAGTTGAGTCGGTTGATCCGGCGAGGGCTTTCAGCTTCCCCATGGGATTCAGAAATACTCCTCTTTCACCCAACGAGGAAGTCGCCGCTCTGCATCGCGAGTTGCGTCTGCCGGCTGGGAAAACAATAGTCTACTCAGGAGTTCTTGATGCGGTGCGCGCGCCCGAATTCATGCTGGACGTTTTCGAGCGGGTGACTCAAGAAATTCCCGACGCCGTCCTGCTGGTGATAACGCACCAAACCGATGAGCGGCGCACGCATTTTGAACGGCGGGCAGCGGCTCGAGGGCTGGACGTGAGAGTCGTTGGACCATTACATCATACTGACGTGGGCCTATATTTGCGCTGCGCGGATGTCATGATGTCTCCATGTCCACCAATCTTTGAATATCGTATCAGCTCGCCTACCAAAACTCTGGAAGGCCTGGGTGTAGGCTTACCAGTTGTCGGCAACGAAGAGGTAGAAGAGCACGTTCGGGTTTTGGGCGACTCAGGTGGGGGAGTCGCCGTGCCCTATGACGTCGCGGCGTTCGCCGACGCCATCGTTTCAGTTTTGTCAGCGGAGGATCGTGCTCGAATGGGGGAGCGAGGACGAACCTGGGCGCTTAATCATCGGACGTATCAACATCTGACCGAATATCTGGATGCGATCCTGTCTCACGCCGGATCGCGACAAGCGCTGGCTGAGTTGCCCCACTCGTGCAATTAGCAGTCCGGCAATCCGAAAGTCGGTCTCGCCAGTTCATGGTTTCGCGCCGGTTGAGATCCGGTCGATCGCAGGAGTCGGTTAGCTTGGATCTTTCAGGTATGATTTGGACGTTATGACACCTTCCGTCAGTCTTGCTTTTGCGGAGCGCGTAAAACTCCGTCTCCCTTCCGGCAGTTGGACCTGGGTCCCGCTGGTCTTTTTGACCTATGCGCTGCTGTTCGACAATGCCAACAGTATCCCGACGGCGCAGGGCGCGGACTGGACGCAATTGCTCCTGTTGCCGCGCGAAGTGAGAATTGTCGAGGCTGTGTGTCTTTTTCTGGCGTTATTAGTTTTGCTGGATCGCCGCATGTCCCGTGTCAGCCGTTATCTCCTGCTGGCCCTGGCTGTGTTTACTGCCCTGGCTGTTACCGCGCAGATAATGAATCCTCTGGCCTCTCTACTTAATGCGTTTCGTCTTATTTACTCGTACGTCTCGCCCATAATCGTGTTCATCATTGGCCGTGAGGCCCGGCTCAATGAGCGAAGTAGAAGTTTCGTTGTCCGGATGATGTTCGGATGGATTATTTTGTGCGCCGCCGTGTCATGGTACCAATTTGTTTGGCTCGGCTATCCCCTGGGTGACAACATCACCGCCTTGAACAAGGATGCTCACGCCAATGGTAACCTGCTGTTGTTTGCGAGCTTGATCTTGACCGCTCAAGCCTTGTTCCTGCGGAAACGAAAACTATTCCTCCTCACCATAGGCCTGGTGGTGACGGCGGTTTTATCCAGCGTCTTAAAGTCGGAAATATTCACCTTTATTGCCATGGCGTTGATCGTGTGGGTAAACATTTCGAATCCCGCGACCAGCTTTGGTCTAAAAATCAGGGCCGGAATCCGCAAGCGGATAGTTCCTATCACCGCGTTGGTCCTCGTGGTGATTGCTATGGGGTTGGCGTTTTCCGATCTGGATTCATTTAACAATGCGCGCGCCGGCGATGTTATTACCAGGATACGCGAAGAGCCTCTGCAGTTTGGGCCAATTGCATCTCACCTCAACGCGCTGGACTTCGTGTGGGAAACGCCCCGCACCTTCCTGTTTGGCCAGGGTCCTTACAGCTATGCTAACCCGGTCAGCGTGGGGCAAGGTTTGGCCGCCGGCGAACTTGGGAAATACGCGCGCTCATCGCTCTTACTGGAATACGGCGAAAGTACCGAGAGTGCCAAGGTCACTCAGACCAGCGGCGTCTTTGCGGAACTTGGGTTTCCCGCGCTAGTGGTTCTATTGGCCGCATATCTCACTATTGGTTGGGCCGTTTGGCGCGAACGAACTTCATCTAATCCAGAACAAGTTGCCTATGCCACATCGCTGACGGGTTGTTGGCTTATTCTCATGCTCACTGCGATCGTCACGCTCTCCGGCTCGTTCGATACTATCTCGATTGCCTGGCCGGTGATGTTTCTCGCAGGAATAACCTGCCGTATCGGATCTCCTAAGGAAGGAAGCGCGCCAGAGTCGAGGGGTAGCGCTCAATGAAGGTGGCGTGGATTTGCTACTATCCCGCACATCTAATTCCGGGCCGCCACAAGCTGCGCAATGACCTGGTCCATCATCCCGTTCCCTGGGTAAGTTTGCAGGCCCCGCTGGTAGCCCGAACTCCGGGCATCGAATTACACGTCATCAGGGTCGGAAAAGACTACGAGGCCGACGATCATTTCACCCATGACGGCATTCACTTTCATTTTCTGCGCTTGCCGCGGGTACCGCGCGTGCTGCTTTGGTATCAGCTCGATAGGGTGCGAATCCAGAAATGCTTGCGGGACATCCAGCCAGATCTGGTTCACGGGTTTGGTACCGAATCGAGTTACAGCTACGCGGCCGTTACCAGTCCTTTTTCCTCGTTGGTGATGATTCAGGGCGTGAACTCTGAAATCGTCAGATCGCTGGGAAACCTGCGTTGGCGGCGGCCTCATATGGTTGTGCCACTCCTCATAGAGCAGTTCACCGTGCGCCGCTGCCGAAATTTTATTTGTGAAACCAAATTTTCCGCAGCCTTCGTCCGCCGGCTCAATTCGCAAGCCCAGATACATTTGTTGCGAACGCCCGTTCGTCATGAGTTCTTTTCCGCGGAGCGAAATCCAATTTCAGACAGCACGCCGATCTTGCTGTTTGTGGGTTCAGTGATTCCTGAAAAAGGGATTGAAGTACTCTTGCATTCCTTCGCCGAGATCTTGAAGGACTTTCCGCAAGCCCACCTGCGAGTCATCGGCTATGGCACTCCGGCATATGAACAAGTCCTGCAATCGCTCATGGAGCGTTTGGGAATTACGGAGCACGTTACCATGTGCGGTTATTTGAACGTGGAAGACGTGACTCGACATTTTGCCGAAGCAACTCTTCTGGTGTTGCCGAGCTTCATGGACACTGCCCCTAACGTCGTAGCCGAGGCGCAGGTTGCCGGGCTGCCGGTGGTGGCTACCAGGGTTGGGGGAATTCCGGAAATGATTGAAGCCGGGGTCTCGGGAGTTCTGGTATCGCCGCATTCGGTCGAGTCGCTAATCGAAGGCATAAAGCTTTTACTAAATGATTCAACGCTCCGAGAGTCAATCGCGGCGGTGGCGCAGGAACGAGCTCAGCGCGAGTGCTCTCCTGATATACAGGTGGCAAAACTGGTTGACATCTATCGCTCTATTCCCGTCTAATTATTGTTTACAGCGCCAGCTTATTACTCACTCAATTTCATAGATGCCTTGGAGTTCCCTGGGTTAATTCACTCCGCGGCGCTGGCTTCCGTCACTGAGGTTATTTCAATGAGAGCGACAATGCTTGCTGGAGTTTTTTTGTCCTTGATTTCTCCAATCTCCGGGGCGATGAACTATCCATCGTCAAATTCGAGAATGGGAGGACAGCTTGAGTCTCGCGCGGCTTACCGGCAAACACTGGCCCGCGAGGTGAAACTTCTACATGGACAGCCCTCTCAGGGCGAAGCCGCAAAATGCGCCGGCGTCAACGACATCGCGATCCTCGCCGCCGCGACCAGAACCGCCGGTGACGCGTTCGTAGTCATTCCTGCCGGACAAACATGTGCGGCGGCCGCCGATATCACCATCCCCAATCTTAGAATTGAAAAAGGCGGACGACTCAAAATCGTTACCGGCCGCACCGTAACCATATCCGCTGATTTTCAGGCAGGACCATATGAAGTTTTTGCCAACGCGCTTCCGGGACAAGGTGCGATTTCATTTTCAGCAAATACGTCTCTTAAGCAGGTCTACCCCGAGTGGTGGGGAGGTTTGACGAGCGCGACGCCGGCAATTCAAATGGGGGCATTTCAAAGGGCTGTCGATTCGGGAGTTCCAGTTCGACTGGCAGCGACAATTTTTGGCAAGGGATATGTGCTGGACAATTCAACTTCGCCGTTGATGCTGGATAAGACGGCGAGCAATACAGCCATCATCGAGGGGGCGGGCATGGATACCACTCTGGTGCGATGTACTGTCACCACCCGCGCGTGCATACAGGTTGATTACCCTCACGCCGGCGCGCCCTCGGTCGCCATCAGAAACTTTCATCTAAGAGGTGCGGCAGGTCCTGTGCCGAAGTTTGTGTCCGGCAATTTCGGTGTTTACGTGCCCGGCTTTCATGACGGAGTCGAGCATTCCCTCTCGAATCTCATAATCGAGAACATGCAGATCGATCAGTTCGGCGACAATGGAATTCGCATTCAAGGTCCGACCGGGCCGGTGAGAATAATTAACGTGGTCATTAATGATGTTGGAGATTATGGAATACAGATTTCAAGTGACAGCGATCCAAAGCCAAATCAATCGCAGGATGTAACGATCGATGGTGGCTCGCTGCAAGGACACGCAAAAGGCGGCATCGCTGTGATCGGAAAAAGGGCCGCAATCCTTTCTCTGACAATTCGGGACATAGACATTGAACTGCGAGAGAGCCAAACCAAACCAACGTTGTATCTCGAGCAAGTGCATGGAGCGCACATCACCGGCGTAACGCTGGCCTCGATCGTAGGTTCTCTTTCGACCGGAGATGCAAATATCTATCTTGCAGACGGTGTCTACGGTTGTACCTTTATTTCAATAACGAACTCGGCCTACGGAGGTTTGCACAACATTCACGGCGCAGGGGTTACTAAAAACAATACTTTCATCGGCGGAGTTTACCTTAATAAATCAAGCGGCCCGGGTTACCTTTACAAAAAAGAGTCCGGTTCAGTGAACAACTTATTCATAAATCCATTGGTGAGCGATGGCGGTTTCGCACCTGGTCATGATTACATTCCTGAAGACAGTCTGATCAACGGACGGTCGCGGAGCGAAACGAGGCCTTAAACCCTCCGGCACTGCAGTGCTAAACTGTCGGGATTATGGAATTGAGACGCCGCTACTGAATTTTTCCAGACCGCATTTAAGACTTCACGCCGGCGCATTGATAAAAATGATCGTATGACCTTGCCTTTAATTTCAATCGTAACGCCTTCATATAATCAGGTAGATTTTATTGAAGAAACTATCCAGAGTGTGATTACGCAAGACTATGCGCGCCGTGAATACTTAATTTTTGACGGGGGCTCGACCGACGGCAGCGTCGATATTATCAAGCGATATGCCGATCAATTGGACTATTGGGTTTCGGGGCCTGATCGGGGACAATCTCACGCGATTAACAAAGGCCTGGCCATGGCTCGAGGTGACGTATTAACCTGGCTCAACTCAGATGATGTTTATCTGCCGGGCGCGCTGTCCGCAGTGGCGGAGTGCTTTGATCGGCATCCCGAAGTAGATCTGGTTTACGGCGATTTCATTTATACCGATGTGCACGGGGCCGTGTTGCGCCGTCGTAAAGTTTTTCCGAAAATAGAATACGATCACCTGGTCTTTCACGATTATCTTGGTCAGCCGGCGGTATTCTTTCGTCGCAGTCTGTTCGAGAAAAGCGGAGACGTCGACGAAAGTTTGTACTATTCGATGGATTGGGAATTGTTCCTGCGCATGTGGAAGGTGGCGACACCTATGCATTTACCGCGTGAGTTGGCGACCTTCAGGCTGAACCATCTGGCCAAGACGAATTGCGAAGATGATGCTAAATGGCAGCGCGAGCGACAGATCATACAGCAACGCTATATGCGTACGCCGTTTCGGAATCCGCGCGTTAATCGCATGTGGCAACGATATAAATTCCTGCGCTCTCTGGGACGCCGCACCTGGTCGGTCGTGCGCGATAATCCAATTGATTACACACGCACTATGTGGCTGATGTTTCCCGGCAAGCGTTTTGCGAAGTTATGGATGGCCCGCTTGCGTCCGCTCGGCATCGACGGGAACAAACAGAATCCTAAGTGAGAAGTCTTAAAAGATATTATTCCAATGCGCGTATTACATTTGCTTGATGCGATCGGTGGCGGCACCAAGAAACACGTCCAGCTTTTGATCGAAGGGTTAGTTGAGCGTGGGGTCGATGTGGTTTTAGGCGTGCCTCATCGGCGGCCTTTTGAACCCAGAAGCGCGCTGCTGGATTATTCCTTTCCGGATTTCATGCGTTCGCAGGGAATCGAGGTGAAGGAATTCCATTTGAGGCACGCTCGCATTACTCCTTTTTCAGATGTTCGCGCCCTGGGTGAATTGGTTCGTTACCTGCGACGAGATCGTGTCGACATAGTTCACACGCACAGCGCCAAGGCTGGTGCGCTGGGTCGCGCGGCGGCGCGTATCGCGGGAGTCCCGGTCATTGTTCATACGCCTTACTCGGTGCCATTCCGTCGCGAGTTGAATCAGGGCGGTCACTTTTGGCTTTACTACTGGGTTGAGAAACTGCTGGGGCGATGGACCGACGTCATGATTGCCACCTCAAAAGCAGAATATCGCGAGATTGAGGCCAGCGGTATTATTGAAACCAGCAAAATCCATTTGATTCATAATTGTTTGGATTTGGAAAATTACGCTTACGACTTTGACCGCAAACGAGCGCATAAGCAGGATCTGGGTTGGCCCGAAAGTCAGCCGGTTGTCGGAACTGTGGCGCGTCTTACCCCGCAAAAAGGTATTCAGACATTGCTGGAATCGGCGCGCTTAGTGCGCGCTGAAATTCCGGACGTGCGTTTCATCATTGTCGGTGAGGGCGAGTTGAGGGAAGAAATTGAACAGCGCGCAGTCGCATTGGATCTAAACGGAACGTGGAAGCTGGTCGGACAACGCGACGATTATTTGAGATTCATGCGCGGCTTTGACGTGTTTGCGTTCCCGTCTCTTTGGGAAGGCCTGCCCTATGCGCCGATTGAGGCCATGGCTATAGGTACACCTGTTGTGGCGACCGCGGTCATCGGCAATACTGATCTGATTAAGCACGAAGAGACCGGATTGCTGGTTCCCAGTCAGGATGAGAAATCAATGGCCGACGCCATCGTCAGAATGCTGCGCGACGCTGGTCTGGCAAAGCGTCTGGCCCTGGGCGGCCGTGCCTTCGTTGAAGAGAGTTTTAGTGCCGGCGGACCGGTAGATGAGACATTCGCAGCGTATCGGCAGGCGTTGGAACGAAAAGAAGGTGCAAGCCATACATGACCAGAGTTTTGGTGCTGGGCGGCAGCGGATTTATCGGGCGACATGTGATTCGCGTCATGATCGAGTCTGGGCTCGAACCGTTGGTAGCGGATCTTTTCCCCAACCCTGAGGCGCCCTTCATCAAAGCCGATTACACAGACGAATCCTCGGTCATGAAGATGGTTGCCGGCATGGAAGTAGTAGTTCACCTGGCGTGGACAACTACGCCGCAGTCCGGCACCAACGATCCGGCCCGGGATGTGATCACAAATGTCCTGGGGAGTCTCAACGTTTTCAAAGCCTGCGTGCTGAACAAAGTTCGCCGCGTAGTATTTTGTTCGAGCGGCGGGGCAGTCTACGGAAAACCCACGCGCCTTCCAATTGTGGAATCCGACGCGTTAAATCCGCTCTCGTCGTACGGAATTACCAAGTTGGCGGTCGAGAAGTATTTGCAACTGTTTTCTAATTTGCATGGATTAGAGTACATGATCTTGCGGCCTGGTAATGCCTATGGAGAAGGTCAGGTAGGCAGCAAAGACCAGGGCGTGGTTGCGGCATGTATGGCGGCCGCCCGTGACAATCAAAAATTTGTGGTGTGGGGCGACGGCAGTGTCATGCGCGACTACGTACACGTGAAGGACATCGGGCGAGCAATCCTGGCCGCCTCGCTCGAGAATGTTTCCAATCGCACGTTCAATGTTGGTAGTGGCCAGGGCCTGTCAATCCGTGAACTGATTAATTTGATCGCCGGTGTGACTAGGCGGACGATAGACGTTGATTACACTTCGCAAAGGAAGATTGATGTCCCCGCCAACATTTTGGACTCCTCGCTGGCCCATGAGCTGCTTGGTTGGAAGCCCGAGGTTTCGATTGGCGAGGGACTTGAAAAGCAGTGGCGGTCATTGACGGAGCCCCTGGGGGACTCCGCTTCGGACGATTCGCAAATCATGAAGGTCAAATCCAAGAAAATGGGACAGGTGATCAATTGAAAGGCATTATTCTCGCCGGAGGAAGAGGCTCGCGCTTGTTCCCGCTGACCATTGGCATCAGCAAACAACTACTGCCGGTTTTTGACAAGCCAATGATCTACTACCCGCTGTCGATGTTGATGCTGGCGGGTATTCGAGAGGTCCTGATCATTACGATGCCTGAAGACAAGCCCGCCTTTCAGCGATTGTTGGGCGATGGCGCGCGGTGGGGAATGAGTTTTAAGTATGCCGAGCAACCTGAGCCGCGAGGTTTGGCCGAAGCATTTCTAATTGATCGCGATTTTGTAGGCGCCGACCCTGTCTGTCTGATTCTTGGTGACAACATTTTTTTCGGCCACGGATTATCAGATCAATTAGTAGCTGCATCGGGTCTCAAGGAAGGCGCGCTTGTTTTCGCGTATCCGGTGAGCGACCCGGAGCGTTACGGCGTAATCGAAGTTGACCGCGAAGGACGCGCCCTTAGCCTTGAAGAGAAACCTCTTAAACCGCGATCCAATTATGCGGTTCCCGGTCTATATTTCTACGATGGCCAGGTGGTCGAACTCGCCGCCAGTCTGAAGCCGTCACCCCGCGGGGAGTTAGAGATCACGGACCTTAATCGCTTGTATCTTTCCCAGGGCCAGCTAAGAGTGGAAATAATCGGACGCGGCATCGCGTGGTTGGATGCCGGTACCCATCAGTCGCTCTTGCAAGCGTCTAACTTTGTTCAGACAGTCGAAGAACGTCAGGGCTTAATGATATCTTGCCCCGAAGAGATCGCTTTTCGATTGGGATATATAGATCGCCGCCAGGTAGAAACTCTGATCCAGGGGCTTGGCAAGACGTTCTACTCCCAATACCTTTCGCAAATGCTGGAAGAGGAAACGCCGTGGACGCCGCCGGCGGCGGCAGCCGGCTGATCACGCTCGTACCTTCAGACAGGGTGTAGGAAGATCTCATTAATGTAAGAGGAGCATACGACTCTGCCGAAGAACTTAACTTTAAAGGATGAGGATCGGGACTCCGAGCCGGGCTTCCGATTTCCTCCGGGACTTTCCAATCTACTCGACAAAGCCGTTTTTGTCGGCCTGCTGGGATTAATTGCCCTAACTACAATTCTATATGGAACGGTGGACGTGTGGTGGGAGACCGTATTCGAATGCGGCGTGTTTACGCTGACCGCCATATGGATACTGGCTGTGTTGATTCGTGGCAGTTGGAAAGTCGATCGGCTTTTCATCGTCCTGCCATTGCTGGTAATGACGTTGTATGTGTACGCGCAGGCGGTCGCATGGCCGGCGGCCTGGTTTACCATTGGTAACCATCCAGGTGTGGCTCGGAATACCCTCACCATCGATCCATACCAGACTCATCTAACCGCGCGTAAGTTGCTAAGCCTGACTTTATTCCTGTCTCTGTTATTGGTTTATACGTCAAACACAAAACGTCTTCGATGGCTAACGCGGGTCGTAATAGCATTGGGTTTGGCGAGCGCAGTTTTCGGAATCTTACGACAACTGACGCAGTCTCCCGATTCAGATGGTCGGTTTGTGTTGCCTTTTCTTTTTTATGGCATGGGTTACGGCCAGTTCCTTTCAGCTAATGCCTTTGCCTACGTGATGCACATGACGCTGGCCCTGCTCGGCGGACTGGTGTTCGGTGGTGGAGTGCCGCGAAACCGGCTCCCCTTCTATGTGGCCATCGGCCTGCTCATATTTGCGGCACTCGTGCTGTCAAATTCGCGAGGCGGCGTTCTGAGTCTGGTTTGTCAATCAATCTTCCTGCTAATGGTCGCCGGGAAGTGGTACTTCTCCCGGCGAGCTGCAAAGTCAGATCAACCGCAACATGAAAAGTCGCGTTTTCGCGCTGCTCAGGTTTTGTTTCGCGCCGCCGCGGTTCTTTTGATTATGGGCACACTCATCGCCGGCGTTTTTTGGTTGGGCGGAGAGAGGCTGTCCGAAAAAGAAGCATTTGATCAGGGCGCCATTGAAGGAACTTCTCGCAAGGAAACCTGGCGTTCGAGTTGGAGCTTAATAAAAGAACACCCTTTGACCGGCGTGGGCTTTGGCGCTTATTTCTTAGCTATTACTCAATACCAAACTGGCTCAGGGAAGATCAAAATGGAATACGCGCATAACGACTATTTAGACTTGGCGGCCAGCGGCGGGTTGGTTGCGGTCGTGTTGGGCGGTTGGTTCATTGTCTTGATAATTCGCCGGGCCAGAGTGTCTCTGCAATCATCCGATCGCTATCGCCGCGCGGTAGCGCTGGGCGCCGCTGCCGGGATTCTGGGCGTGGCGGTGCACAGCCTCGTCGATTTTGGGCTTCAACTTACCGGCATTGCGGTGATGTTTGCCGCTTTGATTGTTATCCTGGTGGGCGACTTCAAATCGCGCTCTAATGTTTCACGCGAAAAATCTTCTATGGTTTCGTCGTGAATTCTTTTTCCTTGAGTCACCTGCCACTGGCTGATATCGAGGTTATCGACTCGAAGACTTTAAGATGACTGTCGAAAGCAAATCTTCCCCAAAGACAATCCTGAGTTGGCGGACGCTGCTTCGCTTTTTGATCGCGCTGGTTGGACTGTTCGGTTGCTACCGGCTTAGCGCCGATTCTCTTAATGCCGGCGCGTCGCGCCTGATGTCAGCATTCGCGATTGTTCAATACAGGATCGAGCCGGCAGATGCCGCTGTCAGATTCGCTCCCAGGGATCCCGAGGCGCACTACACTCGCGGTCTTACCCTGATAAACCTGGGGAGGCTTAGTGAGGGCGTCAGTGAGATCCAACAAGCTGCGCGATTGCGGCCACGTCACTATTATGAGTGGCTTGACTTGGGTGTGACACTTGACCGGCTTGGCGATCAAGCCGCGGGGGAAGCCGCCCTGCGAGAGTCCATTCGACTGGCTCCGTCTTTCGCGCAACCGAGATGGCAACTTGGGAACGTGCTGTTCAGGGAAGGACGCTTTGACGAAGCCTTTGCAGAATTGCGGCTGGCTGCCAGGAGTAATGTGAAACTATTCGAGGGTACGCTGGACCTCGCGTGGGCGGCGTCAAACGGAGACGTGGCAGCAACTGAGGCTTTCGTAAAAGCTGAAGGCGCAAGAAACCATTTTGAGTTCGCGAGGTTCTTCGCGGTACAAGGCATGTGGGCGGATGCTGCGAGACATGCTACTTACGCAGGAGAACCACAAGACGAAGAAGAGAGAGCATTTCTACGGCAGACGATTACGAGGTTGCTCGCCGCCAAAAAGTTTTCCGAAGCCTACATTGCGTGGGCGCCGACTCACCCAACTTCGCCCGGTGGCGATCCAACCGATCGGTTACTTAACGGAGATTTTACCGGGCCGATCATGCAGAATGACCCGGGATTTGGCTGGCAGTTGACCTCGGTGCCAAACGTTTCTGTTTCCATCGATCCCGCAGGTCCGACACCTAACGCACAGAGCATTCGGTTTCAATTTAGTGGCGATAATCCGACTGGCAGCCTTTTACTAAGCCAACTAATCCAGGTCCGTCCAAACACCAGATACTCTCTGGAATTCATGGCAAGGGCAGAGAAGCTCGTGAGCGGCGGGCCTCCGGTGATCGCCGTGATCGACGGAAATAGCGAGGAGCGGAAACTACTGCAGCAATCTCAGTTGCTGGATTCCAAAACGAACGACTGGGCTTCATTTAAGCTTGAGTTTTCTACCGATTCGAATACCTCAACCGTCATCATAGGCCTACAGCGAGTGGCTTGTAATCAGGTGCCTTGTCCTATTTTTGGGGCTCTCTCGCTAAGCAGATTCTCGCTCGCCAAGGTGTAGTTTTCGTCGATAATTCTAGCGTTGGGTGATAGCTGAATCGGGGCATTGAGAAACGCTTTTTAGTCGCCCTGTTTGGCCCCATTTCCGGACAACCGAATGCTCAAGCGGTCGAGTATTGATCGTACTTGCCGCAGGTGATAATTTACAGCCAAACTATATCGAAAAGTAGCAGAAAGTCCTTGACTTCAAGGGTTTGTTCAATGTAAAGTCCAGCTTCCCCACAGATTGACGCTAGAAAAGATGGGGATTGTGTAGGTAAGCCTCAAAAGGAAGGGTAAAAGACCATGCGACGTCCCGCAAGAATTGTTTCGCTATTTCTATTGATCGCGATAGCCAATGTTTATGTGTTTGCTAGTGGAGGTGTGTCAGGTAAGGCGGCCAATGACAATAGCCCCAAGGTTCTATTCGGTAAGCTTGTAACGGTTAGCAACCGACCGATCCTGGTGAATGGCGGCGAAGCTATCACCGGAACAACTATCCTCTCAGGGTCCCAACTGCAAACTTTGCCGGCTCTCGGCGCGAGTGTCCAGTTGGAAACCTTAGGCAGTGTGATGATTGCGCCGGCTTCGACCGTGCTTCTCACGTTTGATGCGAAGAATGTAACGGTCAAGGTCGCTGCTGGTAACGCGACGCTGACAACAGCCAAGGGTGTCAAGGGTACTGTCCTTGGACCTAATGGCGAAGTTACGAATGCGCCGACAGCTCCAGCGCCGACTGACGCTGACACCGCTCGAAATTGGGGAATCGCAGGCGTGGCGGTTGGTAGTGCCGCGTTCGTCTGGGCGCTGATTGCCTGGAACAGAGCGAACGATGCACAAGATCAAGCAGACGCCCTGGCCGCGCAGCTTGCTGCACTTCGCGCCTGTCTGGCTGGTCAAAGCGCAAGCCCGGTTCGTGTTTGCACGAGCTTCTAAGTCCGCAAAGTCTTAGAACCCGGTTTTGTCTGAAAAGGACGTGTCGCCACCGTTTGGTGGAGGGCACGTCCTTTTATGTTTGCCGGCAGCCATTCGCCCTCAATAAAAAGGGCTCGTCAGGCGCTAGCGATTCGCACCTGGGAGTGGGTTAGCAAAGGTGAATGTCGAGTCCCTGACGCAGTGCGCTCGCGCCGAGACGGGATTCGGTAGCTCCCGAATGCGTCCACCTTTGGTCCAGGCTCAGGATAGCGTTCGGATCTGGCATCTTCCGTGCGAAGCTCGCTCTCGCTTCATTCTGTCAGAGACAATAACCCTTCCGCGCCTGCTCGCGTTCTCTTCTGAGTTAGACAAAGAATGCCCTGGGGTTAGCCGCGCTTCGGCTGCCAAATCGTCGAAAACGTCCCGCACGCTACTTCGAAAGGCCGTTGGAGATTATTACCGCGCGTTTCTGTGTGAGGGATAGGGAACAAGATCGTATCCCCACTTGAGTTTGGAGTCGAGCTTTTTCATAAACAAAGAATCAAGGAAGAGTG
>UEXV01000095.1_pt1 | contig 33131 bp, 24 predicted proteins | sample 4301181 | NCBI WGS metagenome assembly UEXV01 (sample SAMEA4773175, study PRJEB27434) | metagenome | biome: 2259; feature: agricultural soil; material: soil | place: USA | collected 2014-09 | depth 0.25 m | reverse complement strand
TTCGTAACTCCTTATTTCCCGTTCTTCCCAAGATCCTGATCTTCTCCAGGGGGATACCATGTTGGGTTCGTTTCCCAGTCCGACCTAAACAAAAGAATTGACACCTACGGCGGACTCTGATAATTAACACGCCTCAGAGGTTTTGGGCCTCCCGATCCTCAAAGATCCCTAGACCCAGACCTAAGCCAACGAAATCGAATCTCGACCTTAACGATCCTTTGGAAATCTCTGAAAGGAGAGCATTCGTGGGTCTTAAGCAAAGCCTATCGCGGTACTTCGACATCGCATTCAGGCCCACCAAAGTTGGGTTTGTGTACGACGTTGAAACTCCTACAGAAGCGCCAACCAAGTTCATTGTTGAGTGCTTGACTGCGGTCCTGGTCTTGTACGCTTCCTATTCCGAACTCACTGAGAAAATTCTAAAGACGTTTTCCCCGGACCAATCCTATTCGGCGTCAATCGGCGCGAGGATAATAACCTGCGGATTCGGGATATTCGTTTGTGTTCATATCATCTTCGCAACAAAAACCGGCCAGGCCAAGACCTTTGCCTACACGCGCCTTCAGCGATGGTTGGCCCGCGGGACTCTTGTTTTTGTGGTTGGTTCACTTGGCTGGATCGGTTGGGATTACTTTCATCAGCCGCCAACAACTCTGGGCGAAATTGGTTCTTACTACGAAGTACCACCCAGTGAATGGTCGCAGACCCGATCGCCTCAAACAGCCTCCACCATGAGAACCTATGTTTGGCGCGTTGAGTTGCTGAAAGAAGTGCGCAAACGCCATCAGAACTTGAGAGTCTCAGTTGAGCCCGCTAAGGGATTTGCTCTCAAGTCATCAGCGGCTTTACCTAAAGAAAGCAAGGCCATCCCGACCATTCAGGAACCCATGCTTTCTGAATCCGGACCTGGCCGGTGGACTTGGGCCTTCGCCGAATTCGACCCGAGCCTTGAGTGGCGTATCGAAGTGCAAGTGGAGCCGAGTACTTCAAATGTGAGGTTTACCGATGGACAACTACCTCTTAAGGCGACAGTCTACCTTCACAAATAGGAAGGTGGTAAGAACGCTTTCAATTCTCATCTTTGGTTTGGCAATCACGCTGTTGGGCCCTGGGCGTTCTTCTTCTTCTCAGTCGGTCGGGAAGGAAGGCAACAGGGTTGTCGGAGTTATCTTTCATGAAAATGGAACCGCCGCAGGTGATGCGCGAGTTGGAGTATTTCATCGTGAAGAGACTCTTTCGGACCACGCGAACGCCGACGGGCTCTTCTACATAACAATTCCTAAAGACGTAACAAAGTTCCAACTTGTTTCACGCGCGCCCGGGTGTTGGGTCGGGCTCTCACCCGAGTTATCCAGCACCACCGATCCGATCAAGGCGGATCGCATAACCTTGCACAAGAAGAACGCCCGGAGCAAAGCCCAACTCGAAATGGTTGATCTATTGCTGCAAAACGAGCTTGCCGTGTACCGCGGTACCTCATCAGCGGCCACAAGGAAGGCCATGCGCGATGAATTAATCAAGTTCAGTGAATCGATCGAAATTCCGGCTTGGGATCCGACTTTGGGAATCACGATGCAGGAGCGCGAAATGCGAATCAGAGCGCGAATCAGCGTCGATACGACTGTGGTGAAAATGAAGTGAAAAATGGGATCACATTTATGCCGCCGAAGAACAGTCTCGTTGGCCAGGACGTTAATTGCGACAGTCGCGTCGGCAACGGCCTAATTCGACTTCTGAGTTTTGCGGTCCTAATAATGGTTCTCACCCCATTCTCGACTCCGTGCCAGGAGAGATGGGAAAAAGTGAGGGCGTTCCGCGTTAGAGGCGACCTCTTCTGGCTGAAAGGTGACGATGGCAAGCCTTTAAGAATGAAAATGAGCTGGGCACGCGATTCTCGCGGGCACATGCGGACGCAACTCGACTCGATCACTGTCATCTTTGCCGCCGGTTACTTTTACCTGCGGGTCAGCGACGACGACGTCTGGAGAGCAATCTCACCAAACACCGCTGAGGCCTTGATAGCCGCAAATCCTGACTGGTTCAAGGCTCTGGGTGATCCCAGCACTCTCAAAAATGTGTTGCTGGAAACAAATATGCGCTTCAAACGGTTTAGAACTCTCGCTGGCGGGATGACGAAACAATATGACAGCATTGATTCTATTCCCTTGCGGGTCAACGATGATGAAACTGTCTTGTTGAATGGATCAAAATTCGTATCACCAGACAGCCAGCGTCTACGCAAAGTGACTGTGACGTTTTCTGATCCACAGAGCAAAGAGAAATTGGGATTATTCAGTTTCTACTTCTTCGCATACAACTCGCATTTTCTGATTCGCGCACCAAAGCTACGAGACGAGCCTGAGAATCCTGACGATGGCCGAATGTTTTTAAGCCACGCCCGCTGTGAGTCGAGCGAGAATAGAAAGTGCAGGAAGAACGAGATGATTATCCAATGGCATGCCTACCACATTAGAAATGCGGCCGGAGTGATTTTGACCCGCGAAGACTATTCCACTCATCGCGTGACCAAGATGGGATCCTTCCGACAACCGAAAGGAAGCATCAACGATACACTATGCGAGCCCGCTGTCTATCGAGTGATCGCGCTGGATGGAAGCGGTCGCAAGATCCCACGGACAAAAACGGAAACACCGGTTACCGGAGGCAGCCTTGTGCCGTGTCGATAGGTTCCGCTTACGTCAAGATCGCAACAATGATCATTTCCCAGGGCAAGCATGGGTTTTCCGGTGAACACGCATCTGCTTGCGACCAGCCCGCGGAATAGGGTTCATCGTCCAGGCCATTGGCGATTGCTAAAACCTGATTCAAATTCACCCGGGGGATACCCAGCACGTGAAGTTTGGCGCCCTTCTTCAGGTCCTTGACCGCATCCCCCGGCGCAGTGCCCTTCACGAAAATCATCCGGCGGCTGGTCTCAACGACTGGCTCAGCCTCATCGTCGGCGCCTGCCATGTAAACCTTGGCGAGCACAATGTAACCATCGCCCACGTCCTTTGGTTTGCCGGTGAGCCTCATCTCGAAGTTCACGTAGTTGTAGTCTGCTTTCTTGCTCGTAATGGTGATCCCCGTGGACGATTTTGCAATGATCACCGCCTTCTTTTCATACGAAGGAAACGCTACGTCTGCCGGGTAACCTATGAATTCTTTGGCTCCGTCCTTGATCCTATCGAACGAATCCCGACAGTCGAATGTGCCGAATTGAACAATCGGATGAAACTCAAAGATATGGTCAGGGTTGGTCCCTTCGGGAGGAGGAGGCATTTCCGAAGTTTGAATCTGATTCTCGCTTCCGGGATGCTCAAACCAAAACCTCCAGACGCCGATGACGGAAAGCGGCTGGTCTAAAGACATCTGTTTCAGGAAACTCAGGGTGTCGTTTTCTTTTCGCCCGTTGATAATTTCCGCGACGATCGGCAACCTCACCACGTCGTCACGCCCGGCAATATGTATGTCACCGTCCTTAGAACCCTCGCCCACTTGGTTGGGACTATTGTGGTGCTCGTTCACGTGGAACGTCGTGGAAATCGTTGCCTTGTCTTTATATTTCTTCACAAAGCCCTTGGTTAAGCTCACCAGGATCTCCCCGCGGCAAACTACCGGGCCCGTAACCAGAATTGTGATTAGTAGTACGGCCTGAAAGCGCCTCGTTAAGTTCATCTCGATTCTCCTTAATTAGGCCTCGCACGTGCTGCATTAAGTTTTTTCTGCGTCTTTGGCGGCTTCGTCCGGCGACTTGCCCGTGTATCGCACTCGCATCAACTTGTTCAGCAAGTCAAACCAGAAGGGCGCGCCCATTGAGATAGCCAGCACCGTAAGCAGCCACCCCAGGAATGTCTCAGGACGCAAATTATCTTTCCAGGGTCCGTGCCAGCCCATCAATTGTCCCAGCAACTCCTTTTCTTTAACCGACAGTTGATTACCTTCGTTGCGGGTTACGGTAGGGTTGGTCGGGTCGTCCTCGTCCTTATACTCAACCGAAACCGCCGGCCTCGGTTTCTGTGCCCTTACTTTGGCTTCCTCCAATACGGCAGCGCGCAACACTGGATCGGAACGCAACTGCCGAACGATGTGAATCGTATCGGCGTTGGCGATCAACGTCAGTGCGAGCCCAATCAGAATAGTCCAAAGTTGAACTCGACGTTTGTACCAGCCACTGACACGATCCATGCCGTCATTGAACCATGCCTCGATCGCTTTTTGCGCAGCGTCTGGATCGGTTTTGCAGCAACTCTGCACAAGAGCAAGTACACTCTTTTTTACATCGCCGTCGGGTAACGCCGCGGCGCCGGTTTGCAGATCTTCATAAGAAGTCGTCTTTGACGAAGTAATAATGTCGGTGACCACCGCCGTGAAGTTCCGGGCCGATAGATAAGCGGGATGATGATCGCCCTGGTGAATCTTGGTAATGATTGGGTGGCAGTAAAACAATCGCACGAAACCCTCGGGGTCGCCATCTTTTTTCGTCGGCTGATTCGCCAGTAGTTGCTTGATGCCTTTTTGCAGCATTTTCCCGCGCCGTTTGGTCAGCGCCGCCACCCATTCGTTGGCCGCGGTGCAAAGGATTGCCAGGGTCAGGTAGACAAAGACCACGCCAATCACTACATCAAGAATATTTGAATTGAAGAGTCCCATAACGCCTCCTGGTGATGAGCGTGGGCCGTTGGTGACAACGGGAGGTTGTGCGTCAGAGCGATTAGCGAGAGATCTCCGCCCTTTAACTACGGCAAAGCGAATTCCAGCGGCTTATTACTACACTGAGAGGGGAAATACAAACACTTTCGTACGTGGGGTAGTGACCTAGTTTGTTCTTTGCGGAACTTGCGTCCTGGCGCCTTTGCGTGAAACTGACTCAGTTGATTGATTGACTCACGCCAGGTCGCAAAAGCGCAAAGAAACCGCAAAGTATGACACTGCCTTCAAAGCAGGAGGAAAAATTCAGAATCCCCGCAACGGCATCTCTGTCGATCGTTGCAACCAGTTCTCCGCGGGATAATTTGAAGCTGCGTCAATTACGTGCAACGTATAGGCATGTCGCGACTTCGCCGATCGATTTTCGCGACTGAGGTGCGGCAGCGCCGGATGCAAAACGATCAACGTCCCTTTCTTTACTTCCAGCGGTCTCACATTATTTTCCGGCCACGGTGATTCGTCGAACACTTCGAAACGGGTTCCACCTTCTGCCGCGCGCCGAAACAGTGATTTCAATCCGAGTTTGTGTCCGCCGGGAATAGCCCACAAGCAACCGTTTTCAAGTGTCGCATCTTCCAGCGCGAACCAGAGACCGACCGTACTCATCGGCTCGGTGTAAAGAAAAGTCGCGTCCTGATGGCAGGTGACTTCGCCGCCGATGCGCGGCTGCTTGAAGATGTACATCGATTGCAGCAACAACGGTTCGTTGATGCCGAGATCTGAAACGACCTTCTGAATCGCATCAGTGCGCGAGAATTGATCGAACACTGGATCGAGATCGTGAAGCGCATGTCCGATCTTATTGATTGATTGTTCCTTGTTTTGTCGCAGCTCGCCGTCAGGAGTGAAGGCGTTCTCTTCAAAGAAGAACCGGATCTTGTCGCCTGACTCGAGAAAATAGTCGTCGCTTGTGCGGGTCTGCTTCCTGGTTGAAAAGATGGAAACAATGCCTGCCGGATCGAAGTCGCGCACCAGCTTTTCAGCCCGCGCACGCAAAGCGTCACACGACTCGCGGCTCACAAAATCCGGCAGCACCAGAAAGCCGTCACGCTCGTATTGCGTAAGTTCGTCAGGATTCATCGTTAGCATTTTAGAGTTGATGGTTCAATCGTCAAATCTGTGATAACGGCGTTAGAGTACCGATGTAGCATAGACTTCAGTCTGTGTGGCATTCATCGCCGCCCAATCACAGACTGAAGTCTATGCTACATCGGACTTTTCGGATCGGATTACGCGCTACTGGATCGCCAATTTGCTTCATTTCGCGCGAGGATGTTATAACCGCTTCGTCTTCCCCTAAACCCCGTCGGCCCTCTCCAGCCAAGTGAGAAGGCAAATCAGTTTCTTTAATTCGGAGATAAGCATGATTACTCGTACCCCTATTCGTTCGTTCATTTTAGTGCTCGCTCTGGCGCTGGCCACTTGTCTGGCCGCGACGCAGACTCAACTTACGCGCGCCCAGGCATTGACCGATAAGATGCCGGTCGATCCCGCGATCACCATGGGCAAGTTCGAAAACGGTCTGCGCTACTACATCCGCACCAACAAGAAGCCTGAGAAGCGCGCCGAGTTGCGACTGGTCGTGAAAACCGGCTCGATCCTCGAAGACGATGATCAGCAAGGACTAGCGCACCTCGTCGAGCACATGGCCTTCAATGGAACGAAAAACTTTCCGAAGAACAAGACCATCGAGTTCATGGAGTCGCTGGGCATGCGCTTTGGCGCCGACGTCAATGCGTACACGAGTTTCGATGAAACCGTCTACATGCTGACCGTGCCGACCGATAAGCCCGAGATGATGGACAAGGCGATGTTGATTCTTGAAGATTGGGCGCACAACCTGTCTTTTGATCCGGCGGAAACTGAAAAAGAGCGCGGCGTGGTGATGGAAGAATGGCGTTTGGGCCAGGGCGCGGGCATGCGCATGCTGCAAAAAATCTTTCCCGTGATCCTCAAAGGCTCCCGTTACGCCGACCGGCTGCCGATCGGCAAGCCCGAAGTAATTCAAAAAGCGAAGGTTGAGCGAATCAAGCAATTTTACAGCGACTGGTATCGACCGGATCTGATGGCAGTAGTGGCAGTAGGTGACTTTGATAAAGCCGCGATCGAGAAAATGATTAAGACCCACTTTGGTTCGATCCCGGCTGCTACCAAGCCGCGGCCGCGACAGGAATTTGACGTGAGCGGTCAAGGGGAAACGGTCTATGCAATCGCCGCCGACAAGGAAGCCAGCTCAACAACCGTTGAAATCGACACGCTCCTTCCGTCCCAACCAGACGGAACCCTGGGCGCTTATCGTCAAAAGACCGTCGATGGTTTGTTTGCCGGCATGCTACAGGCGCGCTTTTCAGAAATCGCGCAGCGGCCCAATGCGCCGTTCCTTAATGCCGGCGCCGGTCGCAATAGTTTCTTTGCGCGTTCTAAAGATACGGCGACGCTCATCGCGCTGGTCAAGGACGACGGTATCGAACGCGGATTGGATGCGCTGCTGACTGAAGCTGAACGCGTCGCGCGCTTCGGCTTCACTGCTACGGAGCTGGATCGACAAAAACAGAATGTGCTGCGGTACTACGAACGCTACGCAGTCGAGACCGAGAATACTGAATCGGGCGGTCGCGCGGACGAGTACGTGAGGAACTTTCTCGACAATGAATCGCTGCCGTCCCCTGCCGATGAGTACGCGCTGCACAAACGCTTCCTGCCCGAAATCACGCTCGCGGAAATTAACAAATTGGCGAGAGAATGGTTTCCCGACAAAGACCGCATGGTCGTGGTCCAGGCTCCGGAGAAAAGCGGAGTGACGATTCCCGATCAGGCCAAGTTGGCTGCCGTCATTAGGGCGGTGCCCTCAAAAGAAATCAAACCCTTCGTCGATACGGTAGCCAGTGCGGCTTTGCTTGAATCAGCACCGGCGGCCGGAACGGTGACGAAGACGGCGACGAAAGAGGCGCTCGGCATCACTGAGTGGGAGCTTTCAAACGGCGTGAAAGTGATCTTGAAGCCGACGACGTTCAAGGAAGACGAAATCGTGTTTCGCGCCAGCAGTCCGGGCGGGACGTCGCTCGCTTCTGACGCCGACTACATTCCGGCGAGCACAGCGACGGGAGTTGTTGGCGCCGGCGGATTAGGCAAATTCAATCTGATCGATCTGCAGAAAATGATGACCGGCAAGATCGCCAGCGCCAACGCTTTCATCGGCGAAGTACAGGAAGGCATGTCCGGCGCCAGCTCTAAGCAAGATCTGGAAACAATGTTCCAGCTCATCTACATGCGGTTCACACAGCCGCGCGCTGATGCGAGCGCGTTTGAAGTGATAACGACACGACAAAAAGCCGTGCTTGCTAATCAGGCCGTCTCTCCCGAATTCAATTTTGGCAAGGCCCTGGTCGAGGCCAGGTATCAAAACCATCCACGGCGACAAGTAACCACGGCCGAGACGATCGATAAATGGAACCTCGACAAATCGATGGCCTTCTACAAAGACCGGTTCGGTGATGCCAGTGACTTCACCTTTGTCTTTGTCGGCAGTTTTGATCTGCCGACGATAAAGCCTCTGGTCGAAAAGTACCTGGGCTCTCTGCCGTCGACGCGACGAAAGGAAACCTGGAAGGACGTTGGCGTGAAAACACCCAACGAAGTGGTCATCAAACGGGTCGAAAAAGGAGTCGAGCCGAAGAGCGTGTCGGCGATTGTTTTCAGCGGCCCATTTGAATACAACCAGGTAAACCGAATTGCCATTCGCGCGATGTCTGAGATTCTCCAGCGCCGTTTGCTCGAGACGATTCGCGAAGAGCTAAGCGGCACTTACGGCATCAACGCCACGCCAAGTTACGAGCGAATTCCCAACCAGAATTATTCAATCACCATTGATTTTGGCAGCTCTCCCGATCGCACCGAAGCGCTCATCAAACGCGTGTTTGAAGAAATTGAACGCTTCAAAACCGAAGGTCCCACCGAACAGCAGCTAACGGACCAGCGTGAGACTCTGCTGCGTGAGTTCGAGACCAACAGCAAGCAGAACAGCTATCTGGTGAATCAGATCTTGTTCCGGTATGAAACCGGCGACGATCCGGCCGGCATCTGGATGATTCCCGACTACTACAAGAAGATCGATAAGGCGATGATTATGGATGCGGCGAAGAAATATCTCGACACCAAGCGCTACGTCGAGGTCATGCTGTTTCCAGAAAAGAAATAGTCTTAGTTCTTCTGCTTCATTCGAGGATTCATGTACTGGGCCCCGATTTGATGCTAGCCACGATATGACACGTGGACATTCAATAAGCTGCGGAGCAGCGATCAGAGTTAAGCCCAAGGCGAGGCTTTGCGAGGGCATTAATATACTTGGCTAATCAACTCATCTCCCTTCTCCCATTGGGAGAAGGGTCGGGGATGAGGATCTAGCGCGCTGTTCAACCTTTGATCGGTTTTGCGAGCAGTATTCCTAAGAATTCGTTTCGTCCAGCTAGGCCCTCACCCTCTCCCACAGGGAGAGGGCTCTAATTGTTTGATGCGTCAAGTATGTCTTTGCCCTCGCAAAGCCTCACCTTGGGCTTACCTCTGATCGCTGCTCCGCAGCTGGCAGACTTTCATTTGCCTAATTTGACCGGACACATCATGGGCTAACGACAAGCGGAAATTTGTTTACTTCGCTGCCGCGCCGGTGATATAAGGGCCGCGGTTTCCCATCGCTCCGTTTCGTTAAGGAGTTCTCACATTTTCAACGAATCCCATCCATTCTCCGGAGGACAATCATGCTAATTCGCATCCGCACGCGTTTGTTGCTGCTGACCTCAGCGATCCTTCTAGCCTCATTTCTCGCCGGCCCGCAGTTCCAACTGGCCCGAGCCCAGGCTTTGTCGGACCCAATGCCGGTCGATCCACAAATCACCATTGGCAAATTCGCCAACGGGATGCGGTATTACATTCGCGCCAACAAGAAACCCGAGAAGCGCGCCGAGCTGAGACTGGTCGTCAAGGCCGGTTCGATTCTGGAAGACGATGACCAACAGGGATTGGCTCACCTGGTCGAACACATGGCCTTCAACGGCACCAGGAACTTTCCCAAGAATGAAGCAGTGTCGTTCCTCGAGTCGCTGGGAATGCGCTTTGGCGCGGACGTCAACGCCTACACCAGTTTTGATGAGACCGTGTACATGCTCACCGTGCCCACTGACAAACCGGAGATGATGGATCGGGCGCTGCAGATTCTTGAAGACTGGGCACACAACCTTTCTTTCGAGTCGGCCGAGATCGAAAAAGAGCGCGGAGTGGTAATGGAAGAATGGCGTTTGGGACGCGGCGCCGGCCGGCGCATGCTGGACAAAATCTTTCCGGTCATACTCAAGGGTTCCCGCTATGCGGATCGATTACCCATCGGGAAGCCCGAGATCATCCAGAACGGAAAACAGGAACGCCTGAAGCAGTTCTACGCCGACTGGTATCGCCCTGATCTGATGGCCGTCGTCGCGGTTGGCGATTTTGATAAAGCCGCGATGGAAAAGTTGCTCACTAATCACTTCGCGTCGATTCCGGCGGCAAATAGTCCGCGCCCCCGGCAGACTTTTGACGTTCCCGATCATACGGACACATCCTACGCGATTGTCACCGACAAAGAAGCGAGCAACACGAGCGTTGAGATCGATACTCTGCTGCCCTCGCGCCCGGAAGGGACAGTCGGCGCTTACCGCCAGAAGACCGTGGATCGCTTGTTCTCTGGCATGCTCTCGGCACGGCTCTCGGAAATCGCGCAACAGCCGAACGCGCCGTTCACTTTTGCCGGCGCCGGGCGCGGCAGTTTCTTCGCGCGGTCGAAAGACTCGGCCGTTCTCAGTGCGCTGGTGAAAGAGGACGCCATCGAGCGCGGACTGGATACGTTGATCACCGAGGCCGAGAGAGTGGCGCGCTTCGGCTTCACGACTACGGAACTTCAAAGACAAAAGCAGAGCGTGCTGCGCACCTACGAGCAGAGGGCGCTGGAAACCGAAAACCGCGAGTCTTTCCTCCGGGCTGACGAGTACGTGCGAAATTTTGTCGCAAACGAAACCCTGCCGGGCCCCGCGAACGAGTATGCGCTGCACCAGCGCTTGCTGCCCGACATCACGCTTGAAGAAATCAACAAGCTTGCCCGGGAATGGTTTCCCGATCGAAACCGCATGGTCGTGGTGAGAGCACCGGAGAAGGCCGGCCTCGTCATTCCCGATCAGTCAAAGCTGGCCGCCGTACTCAAGGCGGCGGGCGCGAAGGATCTAAAACCTTACGTGGACGCGATCGCCGGCGCGACGCTACTTGATTCGATGCCGGCCCCGGGCAAAGTCAGCAAGAGCGTGACTAAAGAGTCAGCAGGCATTACCGAATGGGAGTTATCAAACGGCGTCAAAGTGGTTCTCAAACCGACCACCTTCAAGGAAGATGAGATTTTGCTGCGCGCTACGAGCCCGGGGGGAACTTCTCTCGCCGACGATAAAGACTACATCCCGGCCAGCACTGCCACCCAAGTGATCAACGCCGGCGGCGTGGGCAAATTCAACAGCATCGATCTGCGCAAACTCATGACGGGCAAAATCGTCTCGGTGGCTCCATTTATCAACGAGCTCCAGGAGGGACTCAACGGCAGCAGCTCTCGAAGAGATTTGGAAACGATGTTCCAACTCATCTATCTCAGGTTCACTGCGCCACGAGCGGATCCGAATGCTTTTAACGCTCAGGCGGCCCAGATGAAGATCATTTTGGGAAACCAGGCGGCGGACCCCGGGTTTGCATTTTCCAACGCGCTCATGTCAGCGCGATATCAAAATCACCTGAGGCGGCGGTTGCTAACGCCGGAGATGATCGCCGAATGGAACCTCGACAAGTCGATGGCCTTCTACAAGGATCGATTTGCGGATGCCAGTGACTTCACTTTCGTTTTTGTTGGCAGCTTTGATCTGGCGACCATCAAGCCGCTCGTCGAGGGATATTTGGGATCGCTGCCGTCGATTAAGCGAAAGGAAAGCTGGAAGGACGTCGGCGTGCGCACGCCAACCGACGTCGTGGTGAAGAAAGTCGAGAAAGGCGTTGAGCCAAAGAGTTCGTCGGCCATCGTCTTTAGCGGACCATTTGAATTCAACCAACAGAGTCGCGTGAGCATTCGCGCGATGTCCGAGATTCTGCAAAGGAGATTGCTCGAGACGATTCGTGAAGACTTGGGCGGTACTTATGGCATCAACGCCTCGCCTGGTTACGAGAAGTTCCCAATACAGACCTACTTTATCACCATCAACTTTGGCAGTTCCCCAACCCGCACTGACGAGCTGATCAAACGGGTGTTTGAGGAAATTGAACGCTTCAAAACCGAAGGCCCCACCGATCAGCAAGTAGCTGATCAGAGAGAGACGTTCTTGCGCGACTTCGAAAACAACCGCAAGCTGAACAACTACCTCTTGAATGAAATCTCACAGAGATACGCGAACGGCGAGGACCCGACAGTCCTTTGGTCGCTCCCGGACTATTACAAGAAGATCGACAAAGCAATGATTATGGATGCCGCGAAGAAGTATCTCGACACCAAGCGCTACGTCGAAGTCATGCTGTTTCCGGAGAAGAAGTAGCCCGCAGGTACGCACGCCTCCGGCGTGCTAATGCCTTAAAAATGGGGTCAGGCCTTCGATTTTGCGATTCTCGATCGGTTGCAAAATGATTACTTGGGTGAATTTTGCATATGACCATAGGACGAAGAAGACAATCGCACATTTGTTAAGATTCTACAGAGTAACGAAGAATTTTTTAGTCTACGGCCTCACTTGAGCGACAACGTTAGAGATTTTATAAACGCTGCTGCTGAATCACGAGCGATTACCGGACCGCCAAACAGGCACTATACAAACCCAACTGCGCCGTTCGTCGCTGCCTTCGTCAATCAAATAGCACGCATCGAAAAAGAGTGGAAATTGGTTTGATATAAACCGTCAAAACTCACTTATCCACAAGGAGAACATCATGGCAACAGGTTCGAAACCAACCGAATTAATTATTCAGTTAATTGAAGCTGGTACTAATGTAATTGAACGATAACGACCTGCTGGATCTCAACAATGGAGCAGGCGGAACTGCGCCTGGCAATCATCACACCCAACGAGCTTCTGACACGAGTACGAGACGAAGAATAGAGTTGAGAGAAATCACTGGAGCCGGCGATTCGGACTTGAACCGGGTGAACCGGATCTTGTTGCGTGTCGAGGTAATGCTGTTTCCGAAAGAAGTAATCAAGCTGTCGTGCTGATGGACTACAAAATGAAGGTCCCGGACCTGCGAGGACCCGGGACCTGAAAAACTCCAATGTCGAGTTTCTTAGCTTCAGAGTTTGGGAATGTCTAACGAAGCATGTTCTTATCGACCTTGCCAAAGTTCCAACCGTTGTAATTCGTGCCATTCCCGTACTGGACGGCCACAGGATCGCCTTGCGAGACTTGTGCGAACTCACCCGCGGTAAGCGTAAAGACTACCGTGTTAGTCTCACCGGTGTTGGGATAACGGCTCAGACTGAATTCCCGAGATCCAATACGGAGCACCAGCATTTCACCTTGCGGTAGAAACTCTCGATTGCTGTTTAGCTCGATCTCCACCGTATTGCCCAGGGTCGACGATTGCGCCGAGCGGATCGACTTAATCTGGTTAACATCGTTACCACCGCCGTTCGTAGTGTCGAGCGGCGTATCGTCAGTGGGCAGCGTCGAAATTGCAGACGCAGGCGCCAGCAGTCCGTTCAGTTTGGAAAGTTGAATATTCGCGAGATAGATCTCGTCGCGACGCGTATCATCAAAAGTGAACCGCACTCCGCGCAAGTTGCTGACAATCGCAGGACTGCCAAAGGCCGTTAGCGGAATGCGAGCGGTTTGCAGAATAGGATGCCCCGCCGAGCCGAACCCAATCACCAGGCTGCCCACCGGACCGGTAAGCGACAGGTAATCCCTGAGTTGCACCGGATTCGACAGTGCTCCATTGGCGGCCACCAGGCGAATCGAAAAGTTGGTTTCAAAGTTGAACCAGTTGGACGTTTTGTTGCAAAGCAAATCGGCCGGATTAGCGCATTGACGTGACAGACGAAAATCGAGTGTGCCAAAAGAACTGACATTGATGCCGCTGCCGGGATTGGTCCAGTTGCTTTGAAAGAAAGTGCCGGCGCCGGCGCCGTTCCAATCCACCAAAGCTGAAAACTGTTGCAACGGATCGTGGTTTGCGACGTGACCGTAAACTAAGGACACGTTGCTGGCATTGTTGGCCGGACCGTGGCTGTTGAAACCGGTCGGACCGGTAAAGTCATCGAAAATTGTGGTGAACGATGAGTCAGGCGAATCCGTGTAGCCACGGTCAACTCGCGTGATGTTGGCGACTGAAGCGGGCAGCGCGAACTGCGGATTGAAAATGCGACTGTAGTCGGGAAGTTTGCTGGCGCCCACATTGGCCACAAAGAAAGCCACTGCACTGGCAATGGCGGTCGTGCGTTCGTCGGCTGATCCGGTTTGATGATCAAACAAACGCCGGTTAGCGAAACAACCAGCCGAGTCACTTGTTTGCCATTCCGTGTTGTAAAAATTGTGGTTCGTGCCCCACACCGCAAAGGTAGACTTTTGTCGGGCCGGAGATTCCGAAGTGAATCGCAGCATGCGATCGAATGGCTTAACACCTTGCAGATTGAATACGTCCCCGTCGCACATTGGCAGCAGGACATTCCACGCGGTGCCTAGCGCATTCAGCGTTAAAGATGTCTGTCCGTCGACCGGCCCAATCTCAAAGATGCCCTCGACAGTCAAAGGTCCGATCAGGCTTTGCCAGTTCGTGCCCCCGGGATCGCTTTGATAAAGATTATAAGCGGCGCGCATGCCTTCACCGCCACGCGAGTGTCCCAGCAAACCCACGTGACTGAAATCGATCCTGCCCACAAGATCATTGAGTCCGGCCGGAGGAGTCTCGGCGCCGGAATTCCACCTGTTCAGTTTCTGCAGATGTCGCAGTACCAAACGTCCGCGGCGAAGATTCAGTCCGCGGTCAATCAAGATTCCAGGCGCAGCATTGACTCCTCGGTTTGCATTGATCGACACCACGATGTAGCCGAGACTTGCCAGCCGCTCCGCGAAGTAAGCGTATCCGGCATGACTGGGTACGGGAATATATCCGGCCGGACACGTGCCCGTGAAAGTGTATTGAACGTTGATATCAAAATGTTCTCCCGGCCCGGACAGACGACCACAGGTGGCGTGGTTGCCATGCAACAGCACCAGAAGTGAATGAGACGAACTACCCAGGCTGGCAGGACGGTAGACTCGCGCCCAAAGTTCGGTCGCCAGATCAGTGGAAACAACCGGATCGATCGCGGCCGGCAGTTTGTATTCGGATACGGTTATGGGCGCACCCGAAAGAAGAGTTGCATCAGGGGCGACCTGCGCGGCGGCAGATACCGTCAAGAACAGCAAGCAGAAAAGGATTCTCATGGCTTCCTCCAGAGATTACAGATTAGTGTTGGGTTTGGGGGAACACAGTCTATTCCCCGACCTCCTTATCTGCAAGAGAAATGAGTAAATCGTAGTGTTTGCGATTTTTCTTGCGACCAGTTGCCGCCCCAGAAACTGCTTCGGGCCGAGCTAAGGAAGCATGAGGCGGTCCAAGCCACACGGTTACTCAGAGGAAGACTGGCAGTCACAGGCGCAAAACAAACAGCCACGGGACTCGTGGCTGCAATTGGCTTATTCTGTGGAGCCGGCTATCGGAGTCGAACCGATGACCTTGCGATTACGAATCGCACGCTCTACCAACTGAGCTAAGCCGGCTTTCGTGCTTTTGAATATACGGACACGCTAATTTCAGGTCAAGCGAGACACGCGCAAAATACAGTCAGTACCATCCGCGTCAGCGGATGGGTTAACGAAGGATCTTAGGCGGGGCAGATCTGACCTTCTGATCCATTCGCTTACGCGACTGGTACCGACCCCCGACTCAGGCCACTCTTCGCACAGCGAAAAACGATGCTATCCTCCCAACAGCATGGATCGGATCATTATCATCGGCGGAGGACTCGCGGGCGTCGAAGCCGCGTGGCAGGCGGCGCAGGCTGGGGCGCGCGTGCGCTTGTTTGAAATGCGGCCCGTGAAACAGACGCCGGCGCATCGGACCGATAAGCTGGCGGAAATCGTCTGCTCAAATTCTCTCAAGTCCGACGAGCCCGGCACCGCCTCTTATCTTTTGAAAGAAGAGCTGCGCCGCGCCGGCTCGCTGGTGATGGAAGCCGCGGCCGCGACACGCGTTCCGGCGGGCGCGGCGCTCGCCGTCGATCGCGAGAAATTTGCCGCCCTCATAACTGAGCGCATCGCATCGCATCCAAATATCGAACTGGTCCGCGAAGAAGCCTTGACGATTCCAATTGACTCGGTTGCGATCATCGCGACCGGCCCGCTGACATCAAATGCTTTGACTTGGGAGATAATGAAATTCACCGGTGACGATCAGCTTTATTTTTATGACGCCATCGCTCCGATTATCGCGGCTGATTCAATCGACCTTTCGAAAGCTTTTCGCGCGGCGCGCTACGGCAAGGGCGGCGACGATTATTTGAACTGTCCGTTCGACGAACAGGAGTACGCGAATTTTCATCAGGCTTTGACCGAAGCCAACAGTGTCCCGCTCCAGCGTTTTGAAGAGACGCGCTGGTTTGAATCGTGCCTGCCTATTGAGGAGCTGGCGCGTCGCGGAATCGATACTCTGCGTTACGGGCCCATGAAGCCGGTCGGGCTAGTCGATCCGCGAACCGGCCGCGAACCCTACGCCGCGGTGCAACTGCGCCAGGAGAACCTGATGGCCGATGCGTACAGCATGGTCGGCTTTCAAAATCATCTGCGTTATGGCGAACAGGCGCGCGTCTTGCGCCTGATTCCGGGACTGGAACGGGCAGAGTTTCTTCAGTTCGGGCAGATTCATCGCAACACATACATCAACGCTCCGCGCGTACTCGCGGCAACCATGCAGGTCCGTGAGCATCCAAACATCTTCTTTGCCGGTCAAATCACCGGAGTCGAAGGTTACGTTGAATCGGTCGCGATGGGCTGGCTGGCCGGCGCTAATGCCGCCCGGCTTTTGAAAGACGAAGAACTTTTAGTGGCGCCGCCGCGAAGCGCCATCGGCGCTTTGGCGCGTTATGTTTCCGGAGCGGAAACAAAGAATTATCAGCCGGTGAACATAACCTTCGCGTTGCTTGAACCGCTTCCGCCGGGCCAGGCGCGTTCGGTAAAGCGTAAGCGCGATCGACACTCGCTTCAGGTAAGACTTGCCCTGGAAGAATGGGACGGGTGGCTGAAATCGATCTCCAATGCAGAAGAGCGACTGGTCGCGGCTATATGAAAATCCCTCAAAGACGTTTTTTCGCGATCGCCGGCCTGGCGCTGGGCGCTTGTTTGTTTTGCCTGATGCTCCCCACGACTCATTCGCAGTCGGGCCGGCAAAAAAACATGAACGCCAACGCGACGACTTCGCCAACTCCAACGCGCCCGCGCCAATCGACCAAAACGATGCCGGCGCCGCCGCCGATGGTGCAAACGAAGGCGACTGACATCATCGCAAACGATTCAGATGACGTTGTGCGCGTGAGTTCATATCTCGTGCCGGTGCCGGCCACGGTGTTGGATTCACGCGGAGTCGCCGTAACGAATCTGCGGCTGGAAGATTTTGAATTGACGGTCGATGGCCAGACTAAACCGATCAGCGACCTCGTCCGCACCGAAACGCCGGTGCGTTTGGTAATGCTGTTCGATAATAGCGGCAGTCTGGACGCTGCTCGGGAATTTGAAAAACGTGCCGCCGTCCATTTTTTCCGCAACGTTTTGCGGCCGGTCGATCAAGCAGCCATCTTTTCTTTCGCGACCACCGTGGCGTTGGCGCAGCCGATGACCAGCGACGTCTCTCGCCTGCAGCAGACGATCGAGATGTTCGGGAAACCCGAAGGTGCGACCTCAATTTATGACGCTATCTTCGAGGCGCTTACTTATTTGAAGCCGTTTCTCGGCCGGCGCGTGATCGTAATCGTTTCTGACGGCCGCGATACTACGAGTCGGGACGAGCACGACTTTGAAGCCACGCTGCGGCGATTGGCGTCAGACGAATGCCAGGTCTATGTCGTCCAGACCGGCGTCTATGACAACGCCAACGTCAGGGACCTGGCCGCTGAACGACGCATGCAAGCGTTCGCCTCGCAAACCGGAGGAGAGGCCTACATCCCGCGAAGTGTCAACGAGCTCGAAACCGTCTTCGCCCAGATATCGGCAGATCTAGCGCAGCAATACATCCTCAGTTATTACCCGGAAATGGATAAGCGCGACGGCAAAGTTCATCAGCTCAACGTGCGCGTAAAGTCGCAACCGAACACGCGTATCCGCGCGCGCAAGGTTTTTCTGGCGAAGACACGCAATCAGTCATAAATTGGCACAGCCTGAGGGCGCAGTTATGGAGTGCGCCGGCAGAGCGAAGCGGCGACGGCGCTTTGGATTAAGTCTCCAGGCGCAGAATAGTTCGGCGAAACGAACCCGCTGGAAGCGCAACTTCGATCCAAAGCGCCGTCGCCGCTTCGCTCTGCCGGCGCACTCCAAATCCGCTAGACCTTCGCCTGCGACCCTCATTGCAATTTCGATCAAGTCTTACAAACTGAAAAGTATGTCACAACTGGTTAGCACGGATATTCCAACTGCTTTTGCAATCGGTTATCATCATCTCGAGCCAAAGCCATGAAACCAGTCAAAGAAATAAAGATTCAGCGGCCGAAAAGGGAAAAGGTCACACGCGAAGAAGCCATCAAGCGGGTTGAGGCTTTTCCCAAACGCATGGAGAAACTAATTGCCGCTATCCGAAAAAATAAGAATCGAAATATTCATTTCTGATTTGCTGGACCCCGTCTATGGCGGTATTCTCGAGGAACTTGGGAATGAACTCACCTACGCCTTCGGTGGGTGCACAATAATAGGCACTAGCGGAAAATACCGGTCATCTGCCGGATTAGTTTTAGCTGACAAAGTGCAGATCTTGTTTTCGGATACTGCATTTCTATGGGTTCGCGATCGATTATTAGTCGAACAGTACGCTGACAGAATGCGAATAGTCGTGAAACGGGCCCTCTCTCGCGAAGAAGCAATCCTCGTGGCCGTTTATCCCCGTCTCCCACGCCGAGTAGCTTGAACATGCTCGATCAGCTTCTCACGCAATTCCTCGACCATCTGCGCTACGAGCGTAACGTGAGCGCGCACACGCTGCGCAATTACGAAAGCGACCTGCAACAGTTTTTTGATTACCTCGCGCCGCGTGATGAAAAGAACGGAAAGCGAAACGGACCTGCCGTTGGGCAAATCGACCATTTGACGATTCGCGAATGGCTGGCCACGCTGCACTCAGATCATAAAAAGAAAGCTTCGATTGCGCGTAAACTCGCCGCACTGCGCACCTTCTTCCAGTTTCTGGTCCGCGAAGGCGCCGTCGAATTGAATCCCGCCAAATTGGTCGCGACCCCGCGCAAAGAAAAGAAGCTGCCGGTGCATCTTTCCATCGAAGACGCCATCAGGTTCATTGAAACACCTGATCTCGAAACGGACTTTGGCAAACGTGATCGCGCCATCCTGGAGTTGCTCTACGCGACCGGAGTGCGCGTTTCGGAACTTGTCTCGCTAAATCTTCGGGACATCGATTTTCAAAACCGGCTGCTGCGCGTATTCGGCAAGCGGCGCAAAGAAAGAATCGTTCCGTTTGGCGAGCCCGCGGTCAAAGCGCTCAAAGAATATCTGGCCGTGCGCGAAAACTTTCTGATGAACGCGCCGGCAACCAAACGCGACGCTCAGCCCTTGATTCTCAATTATCAGGGCACGCGCATGACCACGCGTTCAGTGGGCCGGCTGGTCGAGAAATACATTCGCCTGTGTGCCGGCATCCACGACATCAGCCCACATGCGCTGCGCCATTCATTTGCCACGCACCTGTTGGACAGCGGAGCGGATCTGCGCGACATCCAGGAACTGCTCGGACATGCTCGCCTCTCAACCACGCAAATCTACACTCACGTCTCCATGGAAAAGCTGATAGAAGTCTACGATAAGGCCCATCCGAAAGCCTGAATCATGCTTCCCTGGTTTCGCGCCATTGCCGCCGTGCGATATTATCGAATCTTACGGAGTGCGGAAGACGCTCAAAGCGTTCTATGGAAGGACAAATTAACCAGCATCCTCTGGCTGAACTTATTCGCGAAATAATTGAGAAGGAGTTATCGGGCGCGCTGCGCTTGGCCCGGGAGGCAGCCAAGGTCGCGGTGTATTTCGATGAGGGCATGCCGATTTTTGCGGCATCTAATCTGCGCGCGCACCGGCTCCGCGGAATTCTCAAACGAAGTGGAGTCGCCGACGGGCCCTTGAATAAGTGTCCGGTCTCGGCGACCGACGAAGAGTTAGCCAGCTTTTTGGTTAAGGAAGGACATCTCAAGCCGGAGCTCCTGCAAAAGGTTCGCGCCAATCAGGTGACGGACGTGCTGCGGGTGGCGCTGCTTTGGACCGGAGGCGACTGGCAGTTTGATCAACGAGTGCGCATTCCCGCTGAACTGCGGACGCAGCTTGATCTCAATCGCTTGTTGCTGGAGTCAGCTCGGCATTTGCCCTTGGCATTTATTAAAACGCGAATCGGGAATGCAAATGAGGAGTATTCGCTCGGATCGAATATTGATTCGACCAACCTATCGCAGGCGGAATCGTTCATCCTTTCGCGCGCCGTAGCCTTCGGCAACGGTTCGCGGCTGGCGGATCTTTCAGGGAGCGGCCTCCCAGAGGAAGATCAACTGCGCAGTGTTTACGCGCTGTCACTTTCAGGCATGTTGCGTCCCAGCGGCTGGGAGGGTGCTCTTAATATTAAGCGCGCGGCCAAGTCGAAAGCTGCCCGGCCCGCTGAGCCGGCGGACGTGAAAGAGTCACCCGCTGCCGGCGCCGAGGTGGCGGACCTGGACGGCTTGTTTGCGCGGCTGGAAACGGCGAAGGATTATTACGACGTGCTCGACGTTCCGCGGGGCGCGACTCCTGATGAAATTAAGGATGCGTACCATACTTTAGCGCGGCAGTATCATCCCGATCGCTTTCATCAAGGCGATGTGGATTTGCGCAATCGCGTCGAATCAGCTTTTGCGCGCATCGCCCAGGCTTATGAAATTCTGGGCGATGCAACCCAGCGTGAAACCTACGAAAAAAAACGCACGCCCAAACCTGGTGGCGGCGCCCCCGCGAAGAAGGCGGAAGTCAAGAAAGACAAACCGGCGACCACGACCAAACAAGGAGAGAGCCGCGCCGAGACAAGTTTTCAAAAGGGTATGGACGCGTTGACGCGTAATCAGATTAACGAAGCGGTGCAACTACTGGCTGAAGCTGCCAACCTTGAGCCGCGAGAAGCGCGTTATCGCGCAAATTACGGCCGAGCTTTGGCGCATCAACCAGATCGCCGGCGCATCGCTGAGTCCGAGTTGCAGGCAGCCGTAGCGCTGGAGCCGGACAACCCGACCTTCCGCATAATGCTCGCCGAGCTGTACCAGCGCATCGGCCTGCGCCGCCGAGCAGAAGGCGAAGCCGCGCGAGCGCTGGCGTCGGATCCCGGCAACCAGGCCGCGCGCGCGCTATTATCGAGTTTGAAAAAGTAACGGGTACGCACGCCTCCGGCGTGCTGGTCATAAGTAGCGTAATATCAGCATGCCGGAGGCATGCGTACCGAACAAAGAAACGAAATCAATGCCGTCATTCGTCTCAACTGAAAATAATTCGGATCTGATTGAAGTCTTCAGGGAACTGAGCTCTCGCGCCGACGAATTTGAAGGCTACGCGAATCCGCATGCGACGCGCATAGCCGCGATCGCCGACCACCTTGCCCGTTCGTTCCATCTCGGAGCCCGCGATCGATTCTCTTTGCGGTTGGCGGCGCTAGGTCACGATCTTGGCGAAGTGGCCATGCAACGCGATTACATCCACCGCTCGGGCGCCCTCGGTGATGATGAACGGATCGACCTGGCGCGACATCCTTTAATTAGCGAACGCGAATTCGCGGTCTCAGGCGCTGACCGCGGCGCGCAGTTGTTGGTGCGATGGCATCACGAATGGTGGAATGGCGGCGGTTATCCCGACGGGCTGCGCTTTGAACAAATTCCTTTGGGCGCGCGAATCTTGCGCGTTGCTGATGCTTACGCGTCGTTGACGGACGCGCGGCCCTTCCGCAAAGCCTACTCGGAAAAACAGGCGCGCGAGCATCTGCTGGAATGGACCGGGATGGAATTCGATCCGAGAGTTGTCCGCGCCTTGCTCGCGCTTGAGCCATTTCAGGAATTGAAAGGTTACGCACAGGAAGTTGAACCGGCGCCTGATATGAGTCTGCTCGCCGACGAAATTCTGGCACGAGTTCAGGAATTGGGCTCAGGACTATAGGTCAGAGCCACCTGCGGTAGCGGGTGGTTATCGAATCTGGCACACAGAAATCTTTTGATCAACCGCCCGCTACCGCAGGCGGTTCTGACAGGATGCAAACTCAAAACGCTCTCAACGCAGGCAACATGGGCTGGCTCGGGTTCGAGCTGAGCGTGCTGCGGCGACTGAAGTTTCGCTCAGTCGCGCTGCCCCTCGCGGGCGAGCCGAACCTCGGCAATTATCTCAAGCGTTGGGACGCGCGCGTCTCTTCCAACGACCCGGCGCAATGGGCCTGGACCAAATCGCAGGCCTTCATCGAAAACAATTCTGAGACACTCACAGAAGAAGACGTCGCGATGGTTATCGACGATGCCTACGTTCCGCGAAACTATTTTCGTAATCCCACGCTGCTGACCTGGTTTAATGAAACCGACGCGTGGTGGTTCGACAATGTCAGGGCAAATGCGGAACGGCTGAGCTCGCCTTACAAACGCGCGCTGGCGCTGGCGCTCGGAATGTCTGTGGGCGACTACGTTTTCTCATTCAATCTCGACACACGCGATTTGCGGCAACCGCTTTCCTTGTCGAATGTCTTTCGCCGGCTGTGGCACTCGCTGTCTCCGCCGATTAACAATCAGCGGCGCAACACCAGTTCGAATCGATCCGCGAAGGCTTTTGTCGCCGAGATGCAGGAGACTGATTTGATGTTTCTGCGACTGCCGCGGCCGACGCGTTCGAGCGATAGCCGCATTGCCCGCGTCGTAACCTGGCGCGAAGAATGGATGCGACAGGGCAAGGGTTTCTGGAGCGAGCTGGCCCGCGATCGCGGCGGGAAACTCGATGCCTACGTCGAGACGAAGGAACAGTATCTCGGTCTAATTGATGATTTGCTGCACACCGCGGCGCATCTTCCGCTCTGGGCTCTGGAAGCAGTCTGCGATGGATTTGTTTCTACCGATGAATTGGTCGAGTGCGTGAGTAACACTCGCAAAATCGACGCGATCTATACCAAAGACTTTTCAGAGCTGCTGGGAATTCAAGCCGTGATCATTACGGCCGCCGGGTGAAATCCGTCGGTTTTGCCCCATGATTGAAAAGCTTTCGATTTTCACAGGGCTCGCCTATCATGTGACGCAGGGTGAAGGTTCGTGAAGTTCTAAGGCTGCTGAAGGATGCTGGGTGGGTCCTGGTTACGACTGAAGGAAGCCACCGGCAGTTCAAGCACTCTACGAAACCCGGTCGGGTTACAGTGTCCGGGCACCCGCGCGACGATGTCCATCCGAAGACTTTGAAGAGCATGTTGTCCAGGCGGGACTGAAGAAGTAAGGAGCGTAAGGAAGATGCGTTACGCAATGATTATCGAACAGGGCGAGCGAAACTATTCCGCGTATTTACCTGACCTTCCCGGATGTATTGCTACGGGCGAGACGATCGAAGAACTAAAGCAACGAATGAGCGAGGCAATCGAGTTGCATTTGCGAGGCATGCGTGAAGACGGGCTGCCCATTCCAGAACCTACCAGTCTCGCGGAATACGTCGAAGCTGCATAGTCCAAGAAAGATCGACGCGATCTACACGAAAGACTTTTCGGAGCTGCTGGGAATTCAGCTCTGATCATCACGCCGGGTGAAATGCGCCAACGCCTCACGAAGAAGCTCGCCGTCCTGCCTCTGCTCTTGCTTTGGATCTGGCCCGGTTTTGTCACCGCACAGAAAAATACTCCGGCGCCCTCGGCGACCACCAACACAGCCGAGTGGGAAGTGCTGAGAAGCGAATAAGTGATCAAGGCGACTTTATCGCTTCTTTTATGTGGACGCTGATCCACGCCTATCGATCCAAATCACAAGTGGATGAAGCGATGAACTTGAGAGTTCTGGTCGTCACGGCCGACCGGCAATATGCGCCACAGATCGCCGCGATGATGAATCGGCGAGATAAGTCATGGACTGATGCTCACTTCTATCCTCCAACAACTTCGCGTGGCCAGGCAGCGATGGCCCTCGCCTATGTCGGTGCGGCGGAGTACAAAAAGGACATTGCAGAGTTGCTGAAGAGCAAGAACGAGTATGATCGGTCCGGCGCCGCGCACGCCCTGGCGCGTCTCAAGGAAATTGAGTACGCACCTGAAATCGCGGCCCTCCTCAGAAAAACAGACTTGGGACCCTGGCGGGATCAAAGCCCTATTGTTGCTTTGATCGATTTGGGCGTGGGAGCGAAGTACACAAAGGAAATTGCGCAGGCTCTCAGTAATGATTTTTCATCGGAAGTTCAGGAGACGGCGGCTTACGCTCTGGCCCATCTGCGCGCGAGGGAATACGCGCCTCAGATCGCCAATTTGCTCAACGAGAAATATCGACGTTCGAGCGCTGCCAAAGCTCTGGCCATCATGGGCGCCAAAGAGTATGAGCCAAAGATCGCCGGCATCCTCGATGATGATAACGATTTACATCAATCCGCGGCGATGTTAGCGCTGGGCATACTCGGCTCTCGCGAGTACGCGGACAAGATCGCGAACCTAATGAAGACAAAGAAAGAGTCTTTTGTGAGCAACGCCGTTTCTTTGTTACTCATGAACTCAACCGCGCACGCGAAAGATGCTTCCGAAGTCCTGAAAAAAAATAAATCCGGTACGTGGACGCGGGAGAGTTTCATTACCTGGTCAGGGATGAAGCCAAACAGATTAATGGTCGAGTTGTCGAAGCGCTCGCAAAACTGAAGTCGGATCCTTAGGTGTTCAGGCCCCGCGATTCTGCGCGCGGCTGGCGCTAAAACAATTACCGCATAAGACAGGACGGCCGGCCGCGGGCTTGAATGGCACGCTGTCCGGCTTGCCGCACTGATCGCAAACGATCTCAAAACGCTCGCGTTCTGCGCCGCCACCACTTCCCTGCTTCGCGCCGCCAAAGTTCGCGCGGCGCGCATCCCGGCAAGGCTTGCAGCGTTTCGGATGACTCAATCCGCGCTCGCGATAATAATCCTGCTCTCGTTCAGTAAATGGGAAGGACGCTCCACACTCGGCGCAAGTGATTTCCATGTCTGGCATAACTATCTCCCGAGAAAGAAAATCCTGAGGGGGTTACCGTCTGGCTGGTGGGGAGTTTACCGCACTGAAGGAAGCGTGTACAGAGTTAAGAGCTTAGTGCTTCGGGCTTAGTGCTGAGAACTTGAGCTTGGGACTTAGAGCTTCGGGCTTAGTTCCGCACAATCTGGTTCCAAGCACTAAGTCCCAAGTTCTAAGTAGTAAGTACCAAGCTCTTAAGCACTATCACCTCTGAAGCTCCCACACATGCGTCCTGATAGTCTCACCCAGGGTCTCGAGGTTATAGCCGCCTTCCATGCACGAAATGAGTCGACCTGAGCAAGCTTCGTCGGCCCACTGCTTCACGATGCGTGTCATCTGCACAAAGTCTTCATCCGTCAAAAGCAACTGACCCAGCGGATCATTTGCGTGAGCATCAAACCCGGCGGAGATGATAATCAGGTCAGGCGTAAACTTCTCAGAGATCTCTTCGATGGCGGAATCGAAAGCGCGGCGTTGATCTACCGTCGGCGTTAACGCTTTCAAAGGAACGTTGAGTGTATAGCCGCGGCCGCGACCCTGCCCCGTCTCGCCGCGCGAGCCGGTGCCGGGGTACCACGGGTATTGATGCATCGAGAAATAAAAGATCGTCGGATCGTCGTAGAAGATTCCCTGCGTACCGTTGCCGTGATGGACGTCCCAGTCGAGAATCGCAACTCGATCGATTTCTTTATATCGTTTCTGTGCGTAACGCGCGGCCACGCCGACGTTATTGAAGAGACAGAAACCCATGGCTCGATCCGGCGTCGCGTGATGTCCGGGCGGTCGCACCGGCACAAATGCATTACGGACCGCACCCTCCATGATCAAATCGATTGCCTGACACGCGGCGCCGGCGCCGCGCAAAGCGGCCTCCAGCGAGTCGCCGGAGACCATCGTATCCGCGTCGAGATAACCGCGGCCTTCGCGCACAGCCTCTTCCACATGCTTGAAATGCTGCGGCGTGTGACAAGACTGAATCTCGCTGCGCTTCGCTTCGTTCGCTTCAACTTCGACGACGTCTTTCCATAATTCGTCGTCCGCGCGCAGCGCATCAATGACGACCCGATACCGCTCGGGCCGCTCGGGATGACCAAAGCCGGTGTCGTGCTTTTCAAAAACAGGATGATGAATGACGGCGGTAGGCATTCAAGTGGTGTCAGAAGCCCGACCGTTAGGGAGGGCTTGATAATTCTAAACGAGCCCTTGCTTACGCGCGGGCTTCTGACACGATACTAGTTCCGCATGCTCGGCGGCGCTGCGTCGAACAACTTTTTCGCCAGGCCCTGATCAAGCTTAGTAAGAATTCGATATTGCTCCTGGGCCTCAAGCTTCTTGTTTTGTTGGATGAAGACCAATCCGGCGTAGTAATGCGACATCGCGTAATCAGGTTTGAGCCGCATCGCCGTGCGCAACGATTCGAGCGCCGCCGGAAGTCGATTCAATTTGAAGAGCGCAAAGCCCAACTCGGAATGCGCGTCGTAGGCTTCGGGTTTCAGCACGGTCGCCGCTCGCAGTTGTGTCTCGGCCTCGGCGTACCTGCTCAAATCGTTGTAAATCCATCCCAGGTTAAAACGCACGCGCACATTGTTTGGAGAAATGCGAATCGATTGTTCGTAAGGCGCAAGTGCTTGCTGATATTGCTTTAGATCCGAATAGTAAACGTCACCCAGTCCGGTGAACGCGATGCCATAACCTGGCTTCAATCGAATCGCTTCGCGATACGCGGCGATGGCTTCATTCGGCACGTTCAACTTTCGGCTCGCGTAACCTAGTTCCGCATAAGCTTCCGGATAGTTCGCTTGCAAGGCAATTGCACTGCGCGCTGCAGCGGCCGCTTCGCCATACTGATTGAGTTCATTAGCGGTCCACGCCAGATTGTAAAAAGCGGTCGCGTTGTCGTCCTTGAGCTTCGTTCCCTGCCGGTACGCGTTAAGCGCCTGCTGGTACTGCTTTGTCTGGTAGTAATAGGTATCAGCCAGGCCCAGATACGCCGTCCCGTAATCCGGCTTCATGCGAATCGCTTCCTGATACGCCGCGATGGCCTCCTGCGAACGGTTGAGTTTGTAATATGCATAACCCAATTCCTGATAAGCCTCAGCGTAATTCTCTTTCAGTGAGGCCGCTCGTTGGAGCGGTTGGATCGCGTTGGCATATTGTCCCTGCTCGTTGTAAATCCAGCCGATTTGATAATAAGGCGTAGCATAATCGCTACGGACCGTGGTCGCTTTTCGATACGCTTCGAGTGCTTCGGCAAATCGTTTTAGGCTGCGATACGAATAACCAAGTTCATTGAACGCGATTGCATCATTCGGATTAAGCGTTACCGCCTGTTGCAGCGATACGAGCGCTTCGTCGTACTCCTCACGATCGTTTTGAATCCAGCCGATGTGATAATAGGCGCTGGCGATCGGTTTCATCGCCACCGCTTTTTGATAAGCCTCAATTGCGTCGTCGTACTTTTCAGCCTTGAAGGCCTCGTCGCCGAGCGCATTGTATTGCTCGGCAGTGATGCCTCTGCGCACCGGTGGTATGTTCGTCGCGCGTGGCCCGGTGGGACGACGCACGGGCGGCCGTCGCACCGGCGCGCTGCCGCGGCTCGATCCGCCACCGCCAATAGCCGCACCTGACGTGGTGCCGCCGCCGCCGACATCAGAATGTTGGGCCATGGCCACGCCGGTGGTGAAAAACAGCGCGCCCGCCAGCGCCAATCTTGAAAGGGAACGGATAATCATCGGAAGAACTCCATGTGTTAAAGTATGCGACTCAAAACAAAAACTCTCAGGCAAGCGAATCAATTATAGAGTGAAGTGAAACTGATGCAAGAGCAACGCGCGGCGCCGCGATTTCGAGTTGACCTCAACGTCCGCTGGGAAACACTTAAATCCGAAGGAAGGGGCGCGGTTTCAGATTTGAGTACGTCCGGCTGTTTCGTGTTGACCGGAGGCGAGTTCATGACGGGCGAGCTGACCCGTTTGCAAATCACCTCCGATCGGCACGTTGCGATCGCCTGGGGCCAGGTGATTTATGCGATAAGCGAAATGGGATTTGCGATACGGTTCGTTTTCGGCGACGAGGAAGACGAGCAATCTCTAAACACTCTCATCCCGGCGCGCAGTGACTCCTGAGTGCTCCGGCAGTAGATAGCAGACGAAAAACTTTCCAGCCACTCCGGAATAATGGTTTAGTTTGACCACTGCTTATTACGGCATTTACGTACCTGACTCAGTTGAGGCGGTTCGAGACCAGCTGCGAGCAGCGATCAGAGCTAAGCTCAAGGCGAGGCTTGGCGGAGCCTTGAGAACGGAACCAACTAAGTAAGTGAGCCCTGAAGGGGCGACATGAGCTACCGGAAATCAGTGCGCCCCTTAGGCACGCTCTCTCGCCGCTTCGCGGCTCTCCAAATCTAACTGCTCATTACCCAAGGCTCGCAGCCTCGCCTTGGGCTTAGCTCTGATCGCTGCTCCGCAGCTGGTCCCGAACCGCGTCAAAGTGAGGTCAAACATATGAATCCTCTTGTTACTCGCGGGCGCCCTCGCCCGCAATGAGCGCGAAGCGCGAAGGTTGCTTATCGACGCCCTCAAAGAAAACTTAAGGTGTCGCCATTTTCAAGAGGTGCGGGCGAGGGCGCCCGCGCTCCCAGTAAAGCGGCCTTAAAATTTCAAAATTGAACCAGTACGTACTCCGGGATTTTATTGACAGTGCGAGTTCGTGAGAATAGTATTGCGCCCGTTTTCTCAATCCGGCCCTATTCCTTCGCGTGGTGAGTTTAGCGGGCGCCGAACCTCGCGAACATTATCCCATTACTAATAGCTCTAAACGCCCCGCCGTCTTAATGATGTCTGGAATAATGTCTCGCCGCTAAGGCAGCTTCACGCCAACGAGCGGCAATACCTTCACTCAGAAAAAAAGGAGAACCCCGACATGACTCGCCCCCGGGCTGTACATTTCTCGCTGGTAACCATTTTCAGTCTTATTCTTTTAGTTGCGATTCTGTGCATAGCCTTTTCTTCCCCTGGCGTCGACGCACAGTCGCAATCCCAACTGGTTCCGCTCGTAACCGACAACACACCCCTGACGCTGTCCAATAATTTCGGCGCGCCGCTAAACAGCGTGGTCAATCAGGCCGGGGACTACGCTTTCATCGGCAACGGCGGTTCGGCCGTCTATTATCGAAAGGCGACCGATGTGTCAGCAACGATGGTGCTGCAAATGGGTGATGAGGTGCCCGGTTTTGCCGGCAGCCGCAACGACATACTCAATCAGATAAGGTTGAATAACTCAGGACTGTTGGCCTTTCGTCCGGATTTCTTTCAAGCGAACGGCGTAGCACAGGGAGCAATCTTCACATTTGACGGCGCCGCCCTTCAGCAGGTGATTTCGGGATCAGATCTCGCGCCGGGCGCCGGCGGCGCGGCCTTTGGGCGCGCTATGAGTCTGCTCGGATTGAATGATGCCGGAGAGATCGCTTTTTCTGCGCCGCTAATCCCGCCGGGTTCGCCGCTCACGGCCCAGACTACTCTCTATATTAAGCCCGCGGGTGGAACACCAGTTCGCGTGGCGGGATTAGGTGACGTCGCGCCGGGCACTGGTGGCGGAACCTTCAGCACCTTCGGTTTTGGTGGGTTTAATAACCGAGGTGAGCAACTCTTCAGTGCGACGATCGTCGGTGGCGCCACTACCAGTGGTCTGTTCGTCGGGGACGTCACAGGCACAGTTCGCAAAGTTGTGGCTCTGAATGATCCAAATCCAAGCGGCGGAACGTTCACGGCCATCGGCAATGCTGCTTTCCTTAACAACGCCGGTCAGGTGGGCTTCCAGTCGGGTAGCGCGCTTTATGTTGACACTCCGATGTCCGGCATCACACGCGTCGTCGTAAATGGCGATCCGGTTCCGGCCCCGGTCGGTGGAACGCTAGGGACTGCCTTTCAGCTGCAGGCTTTTGGTGACGGCGGAGACCTGGTCTTCCTCGCCAACCTGGTCGGAAACGGAGGCATTACCAATAATGGGTTGTTCCGCCGTCGCTCAGGCAATCCACTCGAGATGGTCGCCTATCGTAACCAGCCAGTCGGCGCGCCTGGCCAAATCTTCAACAGTCCGTTAAGCACAGGTTCGCCATTTGCCGGAATTTCGGTTAACGCCACTGGTACCGTTAGCTTCCGTTCGGCGCTTACCGGTGGTTCGATTGCAAACGGCGTATTTCAACAATCGGGTGCAAATGCTCCTATCAACATCGCTCTCGATGGGGACGCCACGACCCTGAGCGGCGGCGGCACATACACACTCGCAATCTCTACTCCCACGGCTACGCTGAACAACGATACCGTTTTCTTCCGGGCTGACGTGACCGGCGGTACGGCCGATAATGCCGAAGTTTTAGTTTCGGGAGGATCGACAACGGTGCTGATGAATACCGGCGATGCTCTACCACCGGCTTCGCGGGTATCGCTCAGAACGTTTCGCATGGGCGGATCGGGAGATAGCGTCGGCTTCCTGGCGCAACGCACGGCGGGAAGGTTCAGCATCGTCGTGCACAGCATCCAAAATCAGGCAACGAATGTCCTGGTAACAGATGGCGATGTGGCGCCCGGAACCGGTGGCGGATTAATTCGTTTGACCTCGCGGAACACCGTGTTTCAAAACACCGCAGGCACGACTGTCTTCAGTGCACAACTTGTCGGTGGATCGACGCCCAGCAACACAGGTTTGTTCGTCAGAAGTCCTGGAGGCGCGCTCACCAAGATCGTCGCAAACAATGATATCGATCCGCTAAGCGGCAAAGCCTTTACGGCAACAACTATCAATGCCGTGACTCCTTCGCCGATAGATGACTCTGGTCAAGTCGTTTTTCTGACCACGTTGCTTCCGGTGTCCGGACCCGCAACACGGGCGCTTTATCGCTGGTCACCGGGAACCGGATTCACGAAGATTGCTGCGGTCGGTGATACAACGTCGACAGGAGCGACAATTTTTAGTCTTAACAACCCGACCCTATCTATCAACTCAATCGGGCACGTGGCGTTTATCGCAAACATAAACCCCGGACCAACGGGAACTCCCGGAATTTTTGTTGGTTCGGGTGGCACGCCCGCCAAAGTTGTGCTGGTCGGCGACACAAGTCCGGCAGGTGGCACTTTCGCTTCATTGGCGCTGCCCGGATTCAATGACAGTGACGAAGTCCCATTTGTTGCTGCCATCACGGGTGGTCCTGGCGGCGGAGCCTTTCTCGGTTCAACTTCCGCGGCGCCGGTGACTCTTGCTTTGGATGGTGCGGCGGCGCCGGCGGGTGGGAATTTCTCAATCACAACCGCGCGAGCCGATATCGCCATCAACAATCAGCACGACATTGTGCTTCGCACGAACCTCACCGGCGGCACCGCGGACTCCGGCTACTTTGTTCGCAGAGGCGCTGGCGGAACCCTGCAAGCGATCGTTCTCCAGGGACAAGCTGCGCCCGGCACGACGGGAGTTTTTGAATCGATCATTCCCGGCCTTAATGGCCTCGTCAACGAGAACTTTCAGTTGGGTCCTGACGGCGATATTGCCTTTCAGAACTTCTTCGTCGTTGGAGCCCAGCGCAGCTTTGCCACTTGGCACGTGAGAACGGATAACACGATCGAAGAGATGCTGGTGCGTGGATCCGTGGCGCCTGAGTTCGGCGGCGGCAGCGCGGTGATCTCTACCGGAAGCACCGCCTGGAACAGCGGCGGCCGTTATCCATTGTGGGCGCGAATATCCGGCGGCACTTTCACTGACGGAATTTTCCTGTTCGTACCAGTGACCGAGACAAATACGCCGGCTGGAACGGTGGTGCCGGTTACCGTTACCGATTCGACGACGGGTACAACGCCGGTCGAGCTGACTTTTGCTAACGTGAGCCAGCCCGGACAAACTACCCTGGTAACATCGTCGGCCGGACCAACGATCCCGACGGCGTTCGCGCTCGGAGATCCACCGGTCTTTTACAACATCGCGACGACCGCAACGTTCGCCGGATCGATCAATGTCTGCATTGACTTCAGCAGCGTCAGCTTCCCGCCCGGCGCGAACCTGCGACTGCTGCACTTTGAAAACAACGCCTGGGTCGATGTAACTACCTCAGGTCCCAGCGGAAGTCTCATCTGCGGCAGTGTGACTTCCCTTTCACCTTTCACCGTAGTTGAAGGATTGGATACCACGGGACCGGCGCTGTCCGTGAGTGTGACGCCGAATGTCCTTTGGCCGGCCAACAAAAAGATGATCGCCATCAGCGCCAGCATTGCCGTGAGCGATGATTTCGATCCTGCTCCATCCGTCACTCTGGTTTCAATTACCTGTAATGAAACTTTGGCGGCCGGCGATATTCAAGCAGCTGCTTTCAATACCGACGATCGCTCGTTCATGTTGAATGCGGATCGTAATGGAAATGGTTCGGGGCGCGTTTATACCATCACGTACCGCGCCACCGATGCCTCCGGCAACTCGACCATTCGCACCGCCACGGTCAGCGTTCCGCACGATCAAGGGCATTAACGTAGTACCTTGCGAAAGAGGGCGCAGCAAGATTCGCTTGGCTGCGCCCTCACTTATCAGCGGAGCGCGGACGTCCTCGTCCGCAATGAGCGAAACGACTTCGGAGTAGCCAGGCAATTCTGTGCTGGTGTGATGATGAGGGAACTAGGAACTGGGCGCAGAGCGGCCAAATGTTTGTAGATCCTCACATCGACGATGAACACTCGGTCCTTCCGGGATCGACAGCAACAGTGTTCGATCCACACGCATGTATCCCATCGCTCGTTATTCCTTCACGTTTGACAGTGCGTTTTAGCTTACGCTAACGTACTTCGTTCGCCTTACTGACAACGATCTTCACTGTTGCGTCCCGTTCGTCTAGTGGCCTAGGACACCGCCCTTTCACGGCGGCGACACGGGTTCGACTCCCGTACGGGACGCCA
>UEXV01000051.1_pt1 | contig 33334 bp, 27 predicted proteins | sample 4301181 | NCBI WGS metagenome assembly UEXV01 (sample SAMEA4773175, study PRJEB27434) | metagenome | biome: 2259; feature: agricultural soil; material: soil | place: USA | collected 2014-09 | depth 0.25 m | reverse complement strand
AACTCCCCATGGCTGATCCTCGCGTCGATATCTGGTTCCAACTTCCACGGCAGTTTTCCGCGTGGATGAAATACCGCGAGTCAGGGCCACCATCTGAAGAGGTAAAGGACGCGTTCGAACAGCTTAGCTCATTGTTGTTTGGAAGAATTGGTCCGTATTTTTCAACTCAAGCGGAGTTGGACTCGCTGCTACAAATTGAGCGTCCTACGGCGGCAGATGTCAGGACTCTTCAAACTCATCTGCTCAGACCCGCGCAGCGGCAATATTTTTTCGGCCAACTCCAAAATCCGCTGTGGGCAAAACCACTAGCCGAAGCTGGCGTGTTCTCAAATCCACCAGATTTGATGCCGACAGCAGATCCCAATAAATTTCTTTACCGGCCCTGGCCTGAGGGAATCTATCTCGCACGCATTGCTCCTTCCGACGCTCCTCTTGTGTTATCCGCTTTTGAGAGAATTCCCAGCGGCCTCAAGAATCCTATGGTGTGGAATGCCGTGCCAGACGCGGCGCTTCAGCTGCCGGCAGATTCCGCATGTACCTTTGTTGGTAAATTGAAAGAAGCGCTCGAAAGTGGATCGACAAATTTCTTTGCCGAGAAAATTGTGAAGATCACCGGCACTCTAGCTTTAGCGGGCAAGCAAGAGGCATTCGTTTTGGCTAACCATCTCATGTGGGTGCCTCCATCAAATGAAGGCCACGATAACCGAATCGCTGTCTACAACACTGAGTGGATGTTTCCAAGATTCGCTCATTTCGGGTTGAGCGCTTTCTTTAAAGATGTGCTGCCCACACTTGAACGCATCGACCCGGAAAGAACGTTGAAGTTACTGCTTTCAAAGATTGAACGGATCGATAAGTTTTCTGATCCCGAAGAGTACGGCTTAGGTATTTGGCGACGGGCAGACGAGTCCCATTCGACGCGAGAGAACATACCAGCCAGATTATTCCGTGCAGTGACTGACATAGCCGTTCGATTAGCTAAGCCTGATCGTCTTTCTGCGATTCGCGTCCTTGAGATTTTGGAACAGCATTCGGGAAAGATATTTACAAAAGTACGACTTAAGTTCTTGGCAAATGCAGGTAAACAGTTTCCCGAAAAGATCGACGAAATTATCACGTCGGACGACGCGATTAAGCCACCGCATTTTCTTCGTGAAATTCCAGAGTTAATTAGAAAACAATTTCGGAACGCGTCACCGCTCGGTAGACGAATATTCCGCTATGGCCTCGAAAGAGGTCCAGACATGAAGCAAGTTCGTGGTGAATTCCTTTCGGATGAGATCACAGAGCCCGACGAGCCACAATTGATCGCACTAAGAAGTCGTTGGATAAGACGTCGGTTGACGTGGTTTCGTGGCGAGATTCCAAAGGAACTAGAAGCACTCGCCAAGGAAGTTGGCATGGGTGAAGCAAAGCCCACCTTTGAGGAACAGGAGTTAGCCGAAGTTGGCCACTACATCGGCGGGGACGTTTCGTGGATTGGTGAGCCTCCGGTTGAGACTGAAGACTTGTCGACAAGGACCGTGACGGAGATATTCGAGTTGCTGGCAAGTTGGACTCCAGCGCAAACAGAAGAGTCCAGGGCGATCGGAACCAAATTAGAGAAGAGTCTCTTAGAGTATTGCGCTCGTTTCCCGGATCAGGCGTTAGAAATTGCCCGAATGATCATGAAGCAGCAAGTGGCGCCTCGTTTTGTGGACAGCCTTATGACAGGCTTTCGGCAAGCAGTCCAAGCAGACAAAACGATCGATTGGGACGAAGTGCTGCAATTCGCTTGTTGGGCGATTCAGGTGGCATGCGAGCAAGCTAATAACAGTCCAGAACGACATCTTAACTGGAGTGAGGTTGCTTCATCAGCAGTGAGTCTGGCTCGCGCTGGAGCAGACGGCGATCGCGCGTCACAAACAGCTTGCACATCAATGTGGGAGATCATGTACACAGCTAGTGACTGTGGCCTTCTATGGCGAGATTCAAGCGAAGAACCTTTCAGAACTTTTGAAGACGTGCTAAGCGCAGCTCTGAATAGTCATTCGGGCAGATTAGTCGAAGCTCTGATTTCGGTAGCGCTTTGGACGCACCGTGCAACCGCGCCGAAGCAAGAGCAACAAGATTCGGTGGACCTTCAAACGGCTGTACAACGACGACTCATTCCAATCCTCAGACAAATTTTAGATAAGCGCGGGCGCTCCGGCATCGCTGGCCAAGCAATGCTGGGACATTTCATTCCCCAAATCCATTTCTTGGCACCGAATTGGGTCATTACAAATTCGGAAGAGTTGTTTAGTGGCGGTGCCGAGAGTCCGCTGTCACGCCCAATTTGGGCGGCCTATATTACGCGAGCGCAGACCTATAAGAATGTGTTTGACGCGCTGCGTCATTGGTACTTAGTGGCCGCGCAAATCGCTGGCACTCCTGCGGGTCGCATCAGTAAAGAGGAACGTGATTGGTCAATAACAAGAAATCTAGCGATCAAAGTCACCATCGAAATGATACGCGGCAGTATTTCGATCGGCGATTCTGACAAGCTGCTAGAAACTGTCTTCACCAATGTTCCATCTCCAGACAAATACCAAGCTTACTGGAATGTTTTTAACTGGTGGAGTGAATCATCGGACGCGCCACCAGCATCGTTCGTTGAGCGCCTAGGCGCTCTTTGGGAATGGAGACTGAGTGAAATATCTAAGCAGCCGGATCATCCGGATTCAATCGCTGAAGCGAGCGGATTATCATGGTTATTCAAGACTCAGTACATACCTGCCGAAACGCTAATACGCTTAGGTCTGCCGACGATCAAGTTGGCTCGAGGTGACATTGAGACATATGGCGCATGGGAAAAGATGTTGGAGATAAGCAAGATAAAACCAGACGAAACCTTTGAAGCCTTAGAAATCATAATTCAACACGAGCTGAAGTCCGAGTATGCTTACTTGCCAGTAGAAGATGTACTGCCAACACTTCGCACAGTGCTTCTCGCTGGTGGTGCTGAAACAAGGAAGAGAGCGACACAATTAATCAACCGGCTCGGTGAGAGAGGATATCTTCAGTTTGGTGAACTGCTAGACGGACCTTAATTTAGAAATCACCTATCCCCCTGATTGTCGAGAAACTTCATTCACTCTTGCTGTCGAGCTGTACAGTAACAGTGGGGGCGCTAGCGAAATAATCGGGATTTAGCATTCGCTCAACTTCAAGGAGCATGTGTTGGGTCCAATCATTCTGCGAATTGTCCCCATGTCGCCTCAAGATGTCATTAAAACGTTGAATGGTGTTGCGCGCATTTTGAAGGACGCTGACCATGTTCAAAACTTGCGCTTCAAGAAGCCGATTCTGCGCTCTCAGTTGCTCTAGCTCCCTTAGCACGATTTCACGCTCCTTTTGTGGTAGTTCAAGAAATGCCTTTTGCCCTTTCCAGTCATGGACTAACTCTTTAAGAAGCAAAAAATATTCCCCGCAAAGTTTCCCTACATTGCCGTTGGATCCCGGAATGTATTTGTCCGCGTCTGAAAAGGCCCACGTTTTAAGAGACCCGCCAATAATCTTTTCACCTTCAACTACCATGTGTGTTAGTGGAATCGTATGTGATACAGGATTGACAATGCCGCGATGAATGATATGCGTGCGTTGCTCGCTAAAGAACTTCATGATTGGTAATTCTTTTAGCTCAGTCATTCGCGCCTCATACCAAGCAAGAAGTTCTGGATTACCCGAAGATTCTTTTTGCATGACGAATGTTACGCTTCGAGCATGCGAAATATACGCGTTCACGCACGATCTGAAGAGGTCTTCGTCCCCCCAATTCGCCATGGCCAGCTTCATCTGGTTGCCGGTATCGCGGAGTTTGAGTTGCGTTTCAGGTAATTGTTCCATGAAGGCTTATTGCAACACATAAACGGATGCGCTTTTCACACCCGCGACGAATCTCATTCTACCTGAACGTTTGCTAGATCATTAGATGGAACGACTATCGGATTGGCAAACTGGAATTCCGACTAGTCGCCGGTGCTCAGTTTGTTACGGGCCGGTACTGAGTTCATGGTTGTCTTGACATGCTTAGCCGACATCTCTTCCGGCTAATTAACGGTTAGCCGAGATCAACTGGCGGAATCCAAAATGGCGGAAATAAGAGAGGTGAGAACCCAATCGCAAAAATCGAAGGTCTGCCCTCGGTCTCTTTTTTCTCCACCGCACCGGCTTCGATCTCTCGCCCCACAGAACGCCAGAATGCATTCGCTACGCCGGTTTCAAACCTTCCGATTTGAGGGATGTACGTTTATTATCCGAAGCCAATGAATGTGAACGGTTAGGATGACTAATGGAGCAGAAAACGTCATATCAAATCTACTTCGCATGGAGCGCCTCGAGTTTTAAGGGTTCGACGGCACCTACGATCGTCTTCATCCCCAGTTCCGACAAGTGGAACGATTTTTCGCAAAGAACGATCTTTGAATGCAAAGTATTAGGCGCGGGGAAAAGGAACACCTTCTCAACCACCGTCCATCTAGCGTTTTTAGGTGAGGAAGAATCCCCGGTCGAGCACGTTCGTACCCTATTAGGAAAGTCGTCCCAGATCGATAGCTCCAGTTTGCCGGCGTTCTTCACAATGCTTTCGGACTTGGACGCGTACCGGCGAGCTGTATCGGAGCTAACTCGTAGTGAAGCACTTCGAGTCCTGCTTGCGATCAATGACCTCGTAGCGCTTAAAACTAAGAAATTACCGAAATGGTTTAGTCAAGCGATGGCTAGTGATGCATTTAAATTCTCTTTCATGCGTAAGACCCAGACATTTTTCGCATTTCACAATGGTTCATCGATCCTACAAGGCGAAGAGCATAGAGTGGAGGGCGGTATGTCAAAATATCTGAGGCTTACATTTCAGCTGCCGACATTCGAAAATCCTCATGAGCTGGAGTTCGAATTTGAGCCAGAGGGCAAAATCTCCAAGAGGATGGCGGTTGTCATAGGAAAGAACGGCGTGGGGAAGAGTCAGGCATTATCGAATCTCGCCAAATCACTAATTCGGGACAACCAGCAGTTAAGAACATACGACGAAGGACGTCCAGTTGTTAACCGACTCATTGCGATTAGTGGCCCTGGCGAAACTCGCACGACATTCCCTACGACTCGGGTAAAAAGCCACATACCCTACCGTCGAGTCGCCTTGGACGTGACGAGATCTCCTGCAAACGATAGTGGTTTGGGTCAGGTTCTTATCCGATTGGCACGTTCCGGCGAGAGAGTTCGAGGGCAGGATAGATGGAATCTCTTCTGTAGTGCTGTTTCGGCGGTCCTCAACTTAGACGAGATCTTTGTCCGACGACTCCCAAATCAAGCGCTTAGGTCAAGGAAAAAACTAACCAAATCGACAGTCGCATTATCTGACTTTCGACCTGGTTCAGAGCAGGCCCGTCTAGCGCTTTGGGGAAGCATCGACGCGACAGCTCCGTTGTGCCGTTTTATAGACGGTGAGATCGTCCCACTCAGCAGCGGCGAGTCTACGTTCGTTCGATTTGCGGCACAAGCATGTCTTTTTATTGAGAATGGCACTCTCCTCCTATTCGATGAGCCTGAGACTCACTTGCACCCGAATCTCATCACCCAGTTCGTAGGATTGCTTGACGAGTTGCTAAAAATTACGAGTTCTTTCGCGGTACTTGCAACGCATTCGGCTTATTTCGTACGCGAGGTTCCTCGATCTCAAGTGGTTATCTTGAAGAAAGTAAATAACAGAATAGAAATAGTTCCCCCACGCTTGAAGACTTTGGGTGCAGATATAGGAGCTATATCATTCTTTGTGTTTGGTGATGATCTATACGGTCGTTTATTAGAGGAACTCGGCAAACGTCTTGGAAGGAGCCGAAAACATCCGGACGAGTTGCTGGGTCAGCTCGACGACGAGCTATCTGATGAAGCAATAATGTATTTAAGACGAGAACTTTCAAAATGATATTTTTGCCTCAACCGAACATCGATGATCTAAACGTGTTATCCACCCTGGCCAATACGCCTGGTGTTGCCAGTTATCCGATTTTGCAAACCAGAGTAAGGAGAATCTCGGGACGTTATCGTAAGTATCTTGATGTCCAGGGAGATGCATGGCTGTTGCCTAGATTGCGAAGGCGTGATCTTCCGGACGATTTGAGGGAGGCACTTCAAATCCACTATGAAAGACCACCTACGCTGATACGTTACATATCGCGCATGCGGAAAGAGGCCTCACCCGATATTTGCTCGATGTGCGGCGCACCCAAATCGGGAACGCTTGATCATGTTTTCCCGAAGAAAAAGTATCCCGAGTTTTCTTTTTTTAGCAAGAACTTAGTTCCGGCTTGTGATTGCAATACGAAACGAGGAGATCGATTAAAAGGTTTGAGACGCGGTCAGCGCGTTTTACACCCGTACTTTGATGCTGCTCTTGAGCGTAGACTAATTCGGGCCAGCATGTCCCCCGGGACGGATGGCTACAAAAAGCCTGTAATTTCTTTAATGATTTGTGTACGTTCCACTAATCGACTCTATCCGGCGATCAAGTATCATTTGGAAAACATTATCGAGCGGACCGACGTGCTTCCTTATCTGTCTCGTTATTGGAAAAAAATTCTACGCCATCCAGAAGATCATCTACGTCTGCCCGCACGGAGTTTCAAGAAGTCACAGTTTGATAATGCCGTACGACAGGAACTCCAAAGACTGGACCGACGACGAGCGACGCAGAACAATTGGGACTCCATGTTGTTTGCAGGTCTGACCGCAAATCCCAATGCGAGAGCATTTCTGATGCGAACCGTCAGGGACTTGAGAGCGGGAAGGGCCAATCCTCAGGACGTTTAGTCGACATACCATCGGGTCAGCCTTCGATTTGTCATCCTCGAGCGCTATCCAACCAGAATTTCCCTTTGCTGCCAGCCAGTTAGCGGCTCCGCCTCTCGCTGAACCGCACGCGAGATTAAATCGCTACTCGATGTTCCGCCCAGGCTTGCATTTTGGCGGTTCGAGCGGCGCACGCTAGGGGCGCATACTCTGCTCGTCTGAGTCCGTCTTTCTATTCCCGTTAACTTTGGTAACGAGTGCGTTAACAAAGTTAACGCGGATGTCTGCGTTTGAAGACAAAATCCATAAGTTCTTTGGCTCTGCCAGTAGACAATGTAGACATCTTGTCTACAACGTATACGGCACACCCGATTTTTTCGGGGGTGGCGTGTCCCATTTTTTCAGGTGCGGAGCACCTACTCGACCCCACGTGCTCTGAGGATAGTGGCTCGTCCTTCTCAGTAGGATGATAGTTCGCGCTCAAGTAGGACGAGATTTGGTAAGACCTTGTTTCCGAAGATGCGCTTGGCGCGCGCTTCTACGTCAGGCCATCGAACTCGCTGGGATGATGCTGGAGTAGACGTCGAATCTTCCTCAAGCGCTAGGATGATCTCTACAAGTCTTCGACGCTCACGTGCCGGCAATGCTTTGATTTCTTCTATAAGCTCGTCGATGCTCATGGTCAACCATCAATCCGTCCGCGCTGCTGTTTGAGTTCGTCCTCGCTTTTTCTTCGATTGAGCGGCTTCATTCGCTAACTTTGCCTTTCGGAGACGCTCTTCAGAATCTTCGAAGCCAAGATCAGCAAATACATTGCCGCTACTCAACTCGATCTTCGCGCTTTTCGTGCCCGCACGTCTTGCTTTTGTTGCTTTGTGTCTTGCTCTCATTCGCTATTTCTTCCGATACTTGCCAAATCTAATCAGTTCCTCACGTTCGTGAATCCGCGCGCTCTCGTTTAATCGGAGAATATTGGCGGTGACTTCACCGACGGTGGTTAACGGTTGGATCGTCGCGCCCTCCAAACGAAAGTGCTCAGCCCACGAGTCGGTGCGTGGATTGAAGAAGCGGGTGAACTCACCAGCTGGTGAGATTGATCCGATATCACTTCCCTTAGCACGGTTGCAGAGGGCACAAGCGTAAGCGAGGTTATCGAACTCGGAAGCGCCTTCATGTTTTAGGCTGATGATGTGATCGACTTCGCAGCCGTAGAAGGTATCTGCCTCAGCTATGAGGCAGTATTCGCACAAGAAGTTCGAGCGGCTGGCGACTGCCTGACGAAGTTCCGCGCTTATCCATCTAGCCATTTGCCAGATACTGATGCGCGCGCGCTTTCGCGAGCCTCATCAAGTGCTCAATTTGGAGGTAGTGATCGAGCTCGGACTTTTCGTCGACAGGCAATCCCTCGGTCTTCTCGCGGAAAATTAGATCAGCAACGCGAGCTTTCGATTCCTCGGACGGGCGAAATGCAATGACGTTTTGCGGGCTAGCTGAAGCTATAAATTCGACCACTTCGTCGTAGGCTTTGTTGGGTTGCATGGTATTACGCCCCTATCTGGAGCAGTCTAGCACTGAACGCAAGACTAAGAGAAGTCTCTTGGCACTTAACGGCGATCCTCAATGATAGCTTCTGAAAGCGGCTTGCCTTTGATGTTGATTGGCGGACGACGCTTGCGCGGGCGTTCTACGGGAGATTTGATTTCGGTAACTAGACCTGCGCTGTAAAGAGCTTGCTGAATGCGCTGATCCAGATCGACCGCGGCTTGGTGGACATGATTCGTTTCAGTGCTTGCTTCGAGCGATTGATCGGCTTGAGACGGAGACAGCAAAGCATCAATACGACGCTTTACTTGTCTTGTTCCTTCGGCGGCAAGTCTTTTATAGCTTTCAGTATTCTTCGATCGTGGACATCTCGCACTGGCCTGCTCCCGATTCATTTTAGCCCCTATTCCTCTCGGAATTCATCGTTCGACTTCTCGGCGATCAGTTTACGGCTTCCGTCGCGTCCAGAACTAGATCGGATGTCTCCGACTCTTCCGCTGCGACGAGTTGTTCGACTGTTCCCTCATTGAATGCATCGAGCAGTGCCGCTGCTCGGCGCGTGGTTTCGATGTTGGCGTTCACGTAGCGATAAGTCGTGTTTGCTTGTGTGTGGCCCAGGACGCGACCAACTTCCGGCAAGGGAAGATGCGCGGCCACTAAGCGTGTCGCGGCGGTGTGACGGAGGTCGTGAAAGCGAACGTCTGGTAAGCCCGCCTTCGTGCGCACGGATGTCCAGCTCTTCTTCACATTGTCGGTGAAGCCGAACACGAGAAAGTCTTTGACCTTCGGCGACCCTTCCCAAATGCGTTCTAATTCGATCATGAGACGAGTCGTCAACGAGACCTGCCGTTCCTGCATCGTCTTGGTATTGAATGCGCGAATGGTTAAGACTCGTTCTTCGAAATCGACATCGCTCCACTTGAGTCCGAAGATCTCGCCGCGTCGCATGCCGGTATCGAGCGCGCAAATCAGGATTGGTCGCAAATGTTTTCGGTAGCGATTCTCGCAGCCCGCGAGCAAGCGCAGTTCTTCTTCCCGCGTGACGATGCGCTCGCGTTTGCGCTCGTCAGCCATGCTGATTAGTGGGTCGCCGCTTCGCATTGGATTTCGCAAGATCCAGCCTTCGCGCTCAGCGATATTCAGTAACCGGCGCATCTTCTCGAGTTCGCGGTTAACGGCGGCAATGCTCCGCTGCTTCTTAGCTCTGGTCTTGGTGGCAAGCCGTATCGCGCGAAATTCGCGGATATCGCTGTGGGTGATGCCGCGAAGCTGCCGCATGCCGAAATGATCTTTAAGCGCCTTCACGTTCGCTTTGGCTGGGATGATGCTTCTGACGCCGGCTACCTTACGGCCATCGACGTACTCGGCGGGCTTGAGATACTCCTTCTCGTAGTACGTCGCGAGATCGAAAAACGTCATGTGCTCTTTCGCGAGCGAGCGTCCGCCGGTCTTATCGACTTCAGCGATTAGGTCTTGTACCAGGTCCTTCGCATGACTCTTACTCTCTGCTCGCCGCTGTCTATCATGTCGCTTCCCGGTGACTGGATCGGTATATGTTACTCGCGCCCACCATGTCACTTTTCCTTTCGCGCGGCGACTCTTCCGGCTGACGATCGATCCAACTCGCTCTCGCATTTTTCACCTCCAAAAACTGCACACACTTTCGCACACAAAATGGATGCTATTTTGTGAGATTAGCAGAGATGTCAAGTTAGACCCGATTTCAATATTAGCCAATAAATACAGGCCTTTGAAGCACTTTTTGATAATTGGAGATAACGCGATAAAACGGTCTTGGGAGGATTCACACGCGAGGGGTCAGTAGTTCGAATCTACTAGCGGGCACCATATTTTTTTACACAAAACGGGCGACCCAATCGAGAGTTGGGTCGCTCGTTTTGATTTGCGCTTACACTTTTGAAACTTCGGTCACAGCAAGACATTGCCCTGAACGCAACTGTGAGTGGATAATTGGCTCGAAGTCTTTCATCTGGTTCGGACACGCGCGTCTGAATGCGCAACTACAAGAAAAACTCACCGTGGCGCCAGAGCTGCTTTACCGCGGTTTTCTAACCCGGCGCGCTAACAATTTCGAGTTCACGAATGAAAGGGTCGAATCTGGGAAATCGATGGCTTAAGCTACTCAGGGTAGTGGCGATAAAAAATCTTCTGTTGCTCTTTGTTCTTTTTGAGCTCACTTCAGTCGCTGCTTACTATTAAGACTCGAGAGTTCTTCTATACGCGAAACAAGAATCGCGTTAACGGCACGAAAGCCCAGTTAGACAGCGAGCTGCAAAGAACGGGGGAAGGGTTATCACTGCAGAACAGCCTCCACGCCTATTTTGGGTTCGTAAAAAGTAAAGACTTCAACCTAATTACCCTCCAAACGTTGTAAATCAATCGTTCCGGTGACTTCCCTTTTAGGAAAACCAATAAAGACCAGTACATCATCGGCATCTTTGGCGGATCCGTAGCCTTACACCTGGCCCGCTACGAAAGTGCCAGGCATTACCTGGTCGACGCGCTACAAAAGTCGCCCTATTTTCAAAATAAACAAATAGTGGTCCTTTGTTTTGCGAACGGAGCTCACAAGCAACCCCAACAACTGCTGATTCTCAACTACTTTCTGTCGATCGGTCAGCCGCTGGACATGGTTATCAACGTCGATGGCTTTAACGAAATGGCGGTTTCGAATCTTAACCGCCAGGCAGGGTTGCATATTTCAATGCCGGCCGGCTTTCTGATCAAACCGCTTATCGATTTGGCTAATAATGATCTCTCAGCTCCAACGCTCCGGCTGTCGCTGGAGATTCAGGACCTGAGAAAACAACTGAGAGATGCGCTCACCAAACTCGCCGCTTGCAACCTCGCGACCTGCTATATGTTAAGGCGAGTGCAGTGCGAATACCTTTCCCGGCGGCTGCTCTCGAGATCATAAGAATTGATTGATGCGGCAAAGAGTAAACAAAGGGATGGTTCGCTCTTCTCGTTGAACCAGGCAGAACCTGCCCGGGACGAATCCGACGCTTATGACCAGATGGTAAAATCTATGGGCTGATTCGTCGCTGCTGATGAAGGAAATATTATCCGCCCGAGGGATTCAGTATTTTCAGTTTCTTCAACCCAACCAGTACTACCGCACCGATCGAACCTTTAGCGAGGACGAGCGAGAAATAGCATTTACCGAAGCGAGCGTCTTTAAGGGACCCGGTGATGACGGGTTATCCAAAAATGTTGGCGAAGATCAGCGGCTTGGAGAATTCGGGCGTCAGTGTGTTTAATGCCACGAAGATCTTCGACGATGTCGATGCCATTGTCTAAGTTGATAACTGCTGCCACTACAACGAGCTTGGCAACAAGATACTTGCGGGCTTTATCGCGCGGAACATACTGAAGAACCTAAATTCTCAGTCTCACCTGACTCCTGCGCGCTAAACGCGCCTACATTGTTGTACCTCAGAGCTTGGACTGAAAGTGCGATTCGGGCCGAGAACAGCACGCCATTAGGTCCTCAGCGATTCGAGCCAGTCCGAAGATTTCCAATCTCTCAACTTGCTGAGACCCTATCGCCCTCCAAGCAAGGCGATGAGCCCATCAGCCAACAACCCGCGCCAGCTTAGACCGTCGTGGCCGCCGACGAACTGCTGATAGTGAACCTGATAACCTTTTGCCAGTAACACATCGCGCAAGTGACGCGAGCTTTCCAGGATGCCGCCACCACCGGCGTTGCGGTCGGTTTCAAATGTCCCCGCCGAGAGATGGAAGCGCAATGGCAGTTTTGGACTGGCGAGAAATTGTCTGACCATGAAATTGCCTTCAGTGGTGGCATCCTGAGAATTGTCGCCACCGCGGCCGCCCGAATCCGGACAGCGCGGACCGCAAACTCCACCTGGGTGCTCAAACGACCACCAAAAAGCGCCTGACTCGCTGAGCACGTTTCCGAAAACTTCAGAGTGACGGAATCCCACATAGGCAGCCGCGAGCCCGCCCGCGCTATAACCTCCGACAACGACTTGTGTCGCTTCTTTGCGGACGTTGTAGTGCGCTCTAATCCATGGCAACAGTTCCGTGGCGAGAAAATCGGCGAACTCCGGATTGGCTACCAGATCTACCAGCCGCCGGTTACCGACGTTCTCAACGAATACCGCGACCGTCGGCGGGATTTTTGAAGCCGCAATTAGGTTGTCCAACGTCGTCACCTGGTATCGGTCTGAAGGCAAATCTTCTCCGTCGAATAGAATCAAAAGCGCGTTAGGTGGACCATCGGCTTTGTAATTGGCCGGCGTATAAACAGAAAACGGGCGGTCAATTTTTTGAATGCTGCTCTTGATGGTTTGCTTCTCGACGCGTCCTCCAGCTGTTCCAGGTTTAGGCACCAACCAGGGTTGCGGCGGGGCTCCCGGCAACTCAGCTACGCTTTGGCATCTGAACTTGCTGGTATTTGGGGGACACTGTGATCGATGTGGATTGAGCGGATCGACCTGCGCCGTAGCCGCGCGCTGTCCGGCCCGAGGACCGTCAAACGTCAAGGGATCGTTCGGCGACAGTTGGTAAGGAAAGCGGGCGCCACTGGGGAATTTCAAGGTCAAATACCAAATGTCCGAATTCGGAATTTGATGCATCGAATATTCGGCTGGCGGACCAACTCCGAGAAAAGAGCCTCGGACGAAAACATTTCGCGTGTCGTAACTGCTTCGCCAAAGGAATGTCGCCAGTTGATACTTGCCGTCTGAACCATAGGGCTCAATCAGCGGAGTCCCCTCTGCTGACACCTGTTTCCAAAAGCTCTCTGTGCTCGCCTGACCTGCGCCAATCTGATCACGTAGAGTCTGAATCCGTTTGGTCGGATAAGGATCGCTCCAGGGTTCAGGTTTAAGCCGCTCGTTAAGCGCGATGACTTCTCCGATAGCCAATTCATAGTTGGCTGATTGGTCGCCTGGGTTCTCGATCTTAAATGAGTACGAGCCGGCGCCTTCGGCTGGGAACGCAAACGGCACTTTCGCCTCGCCTGACGAGTTAAGAAGCCGTCGACCAGGCGTGCCATCGGGATTGAGAACGAAAAAGTTGATCTTGCCCTTATACCCAATCGAAACGTTGACATAGTCACCGTCGTTAAGGGTCATTGAGAAGAGATCAGTTTTGCCGGGTTCGATCTTTCTGGCGACGGTCTGTTTCGGCGAGATTCGTTCCTGCGCGATAACTCCCTGCGCCGGCAGGAACAGGAAACAAAGTAACAGCAAAGGGATTTTCATGGCACCCTCACTTTAAGCTGCGGGTTGTGTCGTGGTTCATAAACCTCTGAGAGTCTCTGTAGAACTGGTGATGAGATTACCTTAACAAATATCACCACAGAGACACAGAGAAACACAGAGGAAGCACAGAGAGACGTCACCCATGTTACCTGAGGATAACGTCTCCGTCTGTTACCAGCTTACGATTTTGTATGATCTTAAGAACCGCGAACTGTTTTGCGATAATTGGCCGGCGTGGTGCCTGCGTACAGTTTAAAGGTCTTTGAGAAATGGCTCTGATCAACGAAACCTGCGCGCAAAGCGATTTCAGCCAACGGCAAATCTCCTTTAACGAGTTGGGCGCAGGCATCTTCGATTCTTAGCTGGCGGACAAATTCTCCGACCGTGACGCCAAACTTTTGGCGAAAAGCTGTGGCCAGGTAAACAGGATGAACCCCTACCTCGCCAGCAATCTGCGTGAGTTTCAGATTCTCAGCAAAGTGTTCGACAATCATCTCGCGAGCTTGCTTGAGCCATGGAGGTATTGCACCGATTCCCGCGGCAGGCCTGCGCGCGGCCTCAGCCAAAAGTTCGAGTGCTAACCCTTCAATCGCTAATTTCGCCGCGCTGTCGGTTTTGTGAAACTCATGATTGAGGCGCGCGCAAAGTCGCGTCAGAGCTCCTCCATAAAATTCAAACGAGCTTTCAAGTGTGAGCGAATCTGCTCGCAGTCTGTCGATCCACCGGGGAGAGATTTCCATCACAAAGATGCGGGTGTCTGCGCCGTGCACGAGATCTTCATGTGTCTGGCCCGACGAGCGAAACGTCAAAGCAGAAGGCCGGCAAATAACTTCTCGGTTTCTGAATCGTTCGGTGTAGGCCCCTTGCAGCACAAAACAGAAGTACGAGCTTTCGTGAGCGTGTCGCGGCAATTTTGAGTCAGCGTCAAACGCCGTCTCAGTCAGAATAAAATCGGCAACTCGCAAACTCTTCATGACGTGGCCGTGCAAACAACCGGGCCGTAATCTTTCGATCACCATTTCAACTCCTTGTTGGTCAGTTCAGACCGTGCAGCAGAACAAGGCCATTCTACAACTACCGCCTCGTTGGTCCCATACGTTTAAGAGTCCGGGGTATTGCCATAATTTGAATGAGTTTCCGTAGCCCAGGGGTTTACGCCTGAGAAGGAATGAGGTTTAGTTTTGAAGGCCCCATTAATGGGTAATGACATACTGAGTAATCCAACTGGCTTTAGCAGCCTAACCGAGAACGCCAAAGGCGTTCACCAGCTTCAGCCCAAGGTTGCGCGCGCCAGCGCGCTACCCTGGGGAAGTGGATCAAGTTCTTCGCAACCCTGAAAGGGTTGCAACAGGTTTGATATTGAACGCTAAACAAAAGAGAGGCCGGATCCGAAATCGAGCAGGACTTTTGCCAACATATCGGTGCAACCCTTTCAGGGTTGGAAACTTCCTCCCAATTACCCAGGGTAGCGCGCTGGCGCGCGCAACCCTGGGCTGGAGGTTGAGAACGCCTTTGGCGTTCTGCTTAAATTGCTAAACGTGACTGTGGATTTCTCAGGTATGTTAATGCCCATTGATGGGGCTTATCTGGTCACGACGGGCGCTTTTCGCGTGAGTTGTCAGAACAGCCAAGGCCGTCTTAACATCGACTCCAACAGAAGCAATAATTAATTCTTCGCTTCTGCGGTAGGGAGGTTGCTTTGCATGTTCTTTAATTCGGCCGGCACTGTTACGCATAATCGAATTTCTTTTTTGGCGGCGCCGGCAACACTTTTCATATTTCTTTTCTCTGCAAATGTCTCGTATGCGCAAAGGGCCAGCGAGACAAATGCGGGCATGGTCGGCAATGAACAGATCGAGGGCCGCGTCTTTTTTCCGCCCGGCGACAAGTCCGTCGCCCGCCCTGTGGTCAGGCTTCAAAGTTTGAGCTCGCCGGAAGTAAAAGGAGTGACGGATCGAGATGGTAATTTCCGATTTACCCATCTAAGACCCGATGCATATACGGTGATAGTGGAAGCCGGCGACGAATACGAGAAGGCGATGGAAACCGTGGCGATCGGAAACTCCGGCCCGGTTCCCGCGCAGGGTGATCCGGGTCAGTATGCTGTTCCCCTGACCTATCAGGTACAGATTCACCTCGTACCTAAACGCTCAAAAACGACGACTGGTCAGCCGGCGACATCGACTACAGCATTCGGCAATGTGCCTGCGCCGGCTAGAGATCTCTTCCAGCAGGCACTTGAAAATGCGCGCGCCGGCAACCACATGAAAGCTATCGAGCAGTTGCAGTCGGTGATTTCACAAGCTCCCAGGTTCGCACTCGCTTATAACGAGTTGGCGGTGCAATATCTAAAAACAGGCCGCGCGGCCGCGGCGGTTGAGACAATAAAAGAGGCGCTGGGAATTAATCCCGAGGATTTTACTCTGAGACTAAATTACGGCATCGCGCTCCTGAACCAGAAGAAATTCGAGGCGGCCGAAACCGAGCTGCGCAAGGCGATTCAGAACCACCACGCTGATTCGCCTGCCGCCCATTACTATCTCGGCCTGGATTTGATGAGCCAGCAAAAGTTTGATGAGGCGCAGTCAGAATTCCGAAGCGTGATCAAGAATGGCGGCGACAAACTACCACTGGCGCATAAATATTTAGGCGGGCTCTACTGGCGTAGCAAGAAGTACCACGAAGCTGCGGACGAATTAGAGAAGTATCTCGAACTTGAACCGAAGGCGCCTGACGCAGAAAAGATTCGCGGCACAATCAAAGAGTTACGTCACACGTCTTAACCATCCATCAAACTCAGAAACTATTGCAGAATCGGGTGAGCGCCACCACGGCTGTGATCGGCCGTTCTTTGATACAACGCGCGATCGTTGTGATAGAGAACGATATGCTCGCCTTCGTATCTAACGATGTTTGAAATGCGCGAAGGGTCGCGCTCATGCTCGGCGATGACGAAGGCTGAGGGGTTGTTCGCCAGGACCATGCCGGCCGCGTAAATGAATCCACCTTGATCATAATATCCGCCGGCGTACTGTCCCGCCGGGACTGCGATGTCAGGTGAATAATTGCCGGCGCTGTCCTTGGTTCGATCAGCGCGAGCGATGAAAACGGTGTAATCGCTGAAACTCAAATTATTCCGATAACCATGACGCCTTGCCACCGCGAACAGCTCAGCGAACCCTCGATCGATCGCTGCGAGCATGTCAGCCCGTGGCGCTCTGAGGGCGACGACGCGAACCCCCATCGGTGTCGAAGTGCTAATCTGGAACTTGTCGCCGGTAACCTGCTCAGCTCGGGCAATCAGTTGAGAGTTCCGCGATTGAGCACGAACGCTGAGTAGCGCCGCGGGTAGCGCCAACGACGTCAACATCAGGAGTAGAGCGAAAACTGGTTTGCTTACTTTCATGATTATTTATCCCCAAACTTTGAGACCCGGCACTCGCGGAGGCCGGGTCTCAAAAAACCAACATCTTCGAAGCCGCTTCAAAGAAGCTTATGGCTTTTTGCGATTGCTGTTGCCCCCACCACTATTATTGTTGCTCGGGGGTGGTTTTGGTTGCTCCTTGATTTTCGGCTGCTCTTTTGGCGGCCGATTATCGTTACCCTTCTGGCCAAACGCCATCTGCGCGGGCGCTACGATACAAAGTATCGCCGCCATTAACATTACCGTAAGAAATCGTGTTACTGCTTTCATATTACCTTTTGCCGCCTCCGTCGTTATTCACGCCTACGGGAGAGGCGGGGAGTCGCGCTGCCTTTGCTTTTAGCAAGCTCGGTGCCAAGCATGCATCATTTGACGCCTCCTGGCTGCAGAAAGTCTATCAACCAGCGGGCGATTGTACATTTTCAGGCCTTCCGTCTAAGACAGCGTCCGGCGGACGTCAAGAATTTTGCTGATTTCACCCTGTTTCGCGCCATTTCGCACCGTATCGTGCACTAGCGGCGGAACGTGATGCTGATGTTTCCGACGTTATTGCTGTTATCAAACGCTCTCAGCGAGATTGTATGCTCCCCTGCTCCGGTCGCCGCCAGGTCGATCAAGTATCGCTCTTTTGAGCTGTCGGCGATTCCATCAGCCGGAAAAACTTCCCGCCACGGAGAGCCGTCGATACTGACGTCGGCTCGTTTGATGCGCCCGGTCGCGTCCTCGACATCGAAAATCCCACTCACGCGATCGCCGCTTAATTGGAATTGGCCCACGGAACGAACGACCGGCGGTGTGTTGTCGACATCGACCGGCTCGCTCACGCGCTCAGCCGTGAGCGCTAATCCGGATGGATTGTCGAGAGTGTCAGAGGCGACGACGCGAAAGACGTATCGGCCATCGGCAAGACTGGCCCCATCGACCGTGTAAAAAGTCTCGCGAATGTGCTCCTTGAGCAAACGAAACTGCGTCTCGTTGAGCGCGCGATAATAGACCGCGTACTCGAGTGCGTCGCCGTTGCGATCCTCAGCCTGCCATTGCAGCGAGCGAGCGCCGCGCTGGAATAAACGGCGCGGAGGCGCTTGCACCGTCAAACCAAACAGTGACGCGTCGAGTCCCGACGCTTCGATGTTGGGATCAATCTGAATTTGAATTTGCTGCTGCAATGCGACACCGGGCGGCAAGACGCCGATAGATAAAACCTCGGGCGCAACATTCCGCGGCAGATAAGCCAGACTGACATCCTCGAGTTTCGCTTCGCCCGCGTTCGCGGAATTTCCAACTCGCAGGACCGCTCGCCACTGAATGAACCTCGCCTTCGGACTGGCGATCTGCGATCCACGGGCATCGTCATAAACAGCGCTCCAATCACTCCACGTGGTATCGGGGCGCTCACTGTTGCCACTGCGCGTCTGTAAATCGATCGGGCCGCTGCCGCGCCACCAAATCTTTCCCCAAGAGGCGACGAGTTTGGCGTCGCGCACCGGCGATTCATAGTTCCCTTCCTTGAGTGCTTTGCCGCCGAATCGAATCAACTTGCCTTGATTGCTCGAAGCGGCGAACACGTCATTGCCACGCGCGACCAAAGATGAGACTTGCGCCTCGGTCGATTGCAATAGCAGCGTGTCGCGCCCGTCGTCGGTTACCGAATAGACCCGGCCTTTGTCGGATGTTCCGATCAGCACGCCGCCCTTCATCGCGAAAATTGAAAAGCCGGTGATGGAAGTTGAACTCCAAACAACATCGGCGCCGCCATCCGGCAGGATGTGAAAGACGGCGCTGCGCGCACCCGTCAAATCGCTTCGACTGCGCGTTGCGGTTTGGGCCGTCCCGGCGCCAGTCTCATCAGTCGCGGTCACTGCCGTCACAGTTGCAGTCACGGCGGCGACATCGGTCGTAGCTCCGGCGCCGGCCTTGGTAGTAGACGCTGCATCACCCAACGCCAGGGCGTAAATCGATCCGTCAGGCGCCGGCGCGAGAGCGTGAATCTCACGCAGCGGCGAGTCGTTAACCGCGAAGGCCTTGCCTTCGGGAGATATGCGCAGCACTAATCCACCCGGATCAGTCCCGGCAAACAGATCGCCTTGTGAACTCACCGCGAGCGACATGACGTGAGTTTGATTCGTATCGATCAGGATCGAGCTTTCCGGCTTCGCACCCGCCGCGCGCACGCGATAGAGCTTACCGTTGTCACCCGTGCCCACGGCCAGCGATCCATCTTTGAGGATTGCCAGAGACCAGATGTACTTGTCGGCCGGATCAAAATAGACGTCGGCTTTTCCATCCGACGTGACTCGATAAACCTTCCCGTCCGGAGAAGTCGCGGCAAAGACGGCGCCGTCTTTAGCAATCGCCAACGCCGTCACATCCAGCTCGGACGACTTGTACAGCAAGGCGCCTTTGCCGTCGGCGCCGACGCGAAAAAGTTTCCCATCGTGTCCGGTTCCCAGGTAAACGTTTCCGGCGGAATCAATCGCGGTGGACCAAATGTAGGCTTGTTCGGTATTGAAGACTTCGCTGACGTTGGGAGCGAGAGTCACCACCCCTGTATCAGTGATTGAAACGCCACGCGCCTCGCCTTTCAACAATTCGGCGCGCGAACTCATCTCCCAAACGATCGGTTCGCCGCCAAAAACGTTCGTAACCGACAGAAGCAAGAACGCCAACCCGAGGGACAATTTATTTTTGTTCATTCGTGATGAAGCCTTAGAAGGTATTTGTTAGTTACCGATGAATTTTGCGTAGAGTGATCGCGCCGTTGCGATATCGTCGGTGCCGCGGATGATCGAACGCGCGTCCTGAAAAATCGTCATCTCAAATTCGCCCGTGCGAAACCGCAGCAGATAGTCGTTCCCTTTAACTTCGCCGGCAGGCGCGAGCCGCTTACTCAACTCTGCCAGGTTTACTCGCGCAGGCAGCGCCGGAGAAATCTGAACGGCGTGACGTCCGCACAAGACCGCTGCGAATTCCGCACTGGTTGAGTCGAGAGAATCAAACTGGCGCAGCGCACACGTCACACAGGTTGCCGCCCGCTCGCCCACCGAAATGCTGCGCCACTGGTTTCGCCAAACGTCGAATTGCATCAGCGAACCATGCAAGGCGCTTTCATTGCCGGTCAATAGCTTGAGCGCTTCGCTGATCTGCACCGCCGCCACGACATTAATGATCGGCATGATGACTCCCGCCGTATCGCAGGTTGGCGCACTGGCTGCCGGCGGCGCTTCGGGAAAAACACAACGAAGACAAGATGTCGCTCCCGGCCGGATTGTCATCGTCACGCCGTACGATCCAACCGCCGCGCCATAGATCCAATTCACGCCGTGCTTGACGCAAGCGTCGTTGATTAAATATCGCGTCGCAAAATTGTCCGTGCCGTCGATCACCAGGTCACACGACTGAATCAACGCTTCGATGTTCGAATGATTGACGTCGACGATCTCAGGCTCGATAGAAATCTCAGAATTGATCTCGGCCAGGTGATTGGCCGCCGCGACTGCTTTGGGTAGTCTTTCCTCGGCGTCGCTTTCAGTGAACATTGTCTGACGCTGAAGGTTCGAGAACTCGACGAAATCGCGATCGACGATCCGCAGTTTGCCGATACCGGCCCGCGCCAACGATTCAGCCTGCGCCGAGCCGAGCGCGCCGCAGCCGATAATCACGACCTGCGCGTCAAGCAAACGCTTTTGACCCGCTTCAGCGATGCCGCTGAAAAGAATTTGACGGCTGTAACGATCAGACATAAGTCTTTGAATCATCGATCGACTAACTATCTCCGCCAATAAAAAGTCTTTGCGGAACTTTGCGTCTTGGCGCCTTTGCGTGAATTTGGAGTGCGCCGGCAAAGTACGCAACTACTTCAATATCTCGCTTACTGCCGAGCGCATTACTTCCAAATCCGGCTCAGCGCCGGTCCATAACCTGAATTGCTCAACACCCTGTGCCAACAACATTTCAATCCCGCCCAGGGTCTCGCATTCTGCTTCACGCGCTTCGCGTAGAAAACGAGTCTCAAGCGGATTGTAAACGAGATCGTAAGCCCACCGCACCCCACGAAGCTGTTCAGCAGTAGCTGCGGTCGTATTCTCGCGTTCGCCACGCGTTCCTAACGGAGTGGCGTTAACGACAATATCGAATTCGCCAAAACCCGCGTCAAAAAGTTGGCGGCTTTCGATACTGAACTGTCTTGCGAGGGAGTCCGACTTTTGCGTGTCGCGAACAAACAACGTACATTCCGCGCCTTCTTTTCTCAGCGCCCAAACGCATGCTCGAGCCGCGCCGCCGGCGCCGATGATTGCGCAGTGCGCGCCTTTTAGATCGCCAAACTGTTTGCGCAAGGGCACGACAAAGCCGAGCGCATCGGTGTTGTAGCCGAGCAATCGGCCGTCCTGCGCGACGATTGTATTGACGGCGCCGATCTCTTTTGCGGCGGGTTCGATCCAATCGAGACAGTCCATCAGCGTCGATTTATGCGGCGCGGTGACGCTCAAGCCGCAGAGATGCCAATCGATCTCGCGTGAATTGGGATGGGCCATCCGGCGAATAAATTGAACGATGTCGCGCACCTGAAACGGGATGAAGACCGCATTGCGGTCGCGTGCCGCAAACGAAGCGTTGTGAATTCGCGGCGACAACGAATGGCTTACGGGGTTGCCGACGATTCCAAAAATCTCTGTCTCGCGATCAATGCGATCAATTCGATACATCCCACGAAGATCGCGCGCGTTCACCTGCCCGGGTGCTGTCGTGTTGTCATCGTCAAGCGATCCGTAAGTGAGAAACGATCCGCGCGAAGGACCGAGGATGCGCGTCATGATTCCCGCATCCCCCATTGCGATAGCGATCATCTCGCGACCGTCTGACTCAGTGCGCTCGAGCAACTGAAAGATCGGAAGGCAATCCACGGCATCATCAGCACGCACAGCGACCTTGATGACTGCTGCCGGCGTCATCGCCATCTCCAAATAAAGCTCAGCTAGATTCGACGGCACACCGATAAAGTCGTGATGCGAACAGATCACCTTGTTGGGATTCAATCGAGATGTTTGTTCAATCAGGAGTTCAGCTTCGATATCCGCAAAGTCTCCGGGTTGGAGAGAAATTTCGCGCAACCAAAAATCGATACGTTGATTCAGTGCAATCGCGCGATGCCCACCTTGCTCCGCCGGGCGAAAAGTTACGATGAAGGGACGCTCGGCCAACTTCCGAAGTCGATCAAGGTCTCGCACGACTTCGTCCAGCGATGACACGTCCACGCAATCAAATCTGAGTTCGATGATGTCAGCAACTTCCGCTGCCCGCTTGATTGCGCTATCCAACTCGTTCAAGCGCTCAACGCAAATCGGAACACAAATTTTGGCCACGGATTTAGAGTTGAATTTGTCAGGAATCGAAATGTCGGGTTGGGGCTTCCGCTCCGAGGTGTCGAGTCGTGCCTTCGGTCACGCTGGTCACCGGCGGCGACATCAACTCGCCTGTTTTGGGCGCGGCAAGATTCGCCGGACGAACGCTGTTCAATTGAGGCTGTTCCGCGCTGTCAGCGACTTCCTTGTTTTGTTTGCAGCGAATGAGTTCCGATACGCCTGTGCCAAACAAGCCGAACGCGGGAACCAGCATCCAGAACCACCAGATGTGGCCGGCCGGAGCATACTTGTTTACCAGCATCGCCACCACCACGAACCCAACGCCCATGATCATGTTGCGTACGGCTTCGTCGAGAGTCGGCTCCTTTTTCCGATTCCGTCGCGCACGACGACGCGAATGCCGATCCATGAAAATGTCCGGTTGATGCTGGACCGGCAATTGCCCGGTCAGGGCTTGCGGGACCAGGCTGATGTTCGCACCGCACGCGCGACAAAAGCTGGCGCCTTCGACGTTTTGAGTTGCGCACTTAGGACAAAACATTCGAACTGTTCCTCAAACCGGTTCGGTACGCACGCCCCCGGCGTGCTGTTCAGAGCCGATCACTTCGTCTTGAAAAGCACGCCAGAGGCGTGCGTACCGGCCTTTCGCTGCCGCAGCGCTTCATAGAGCACCACGCCGGCCGCGACCGAAACATTCAGCGAATCTATCTTTCCTCGCACCGGAATATGCACCAGCACATCGCAACGTTCACGCACCAACCGGTGCAACCCAGATCCTTCCGCGCCGAGCACAATGGCCGAAGGTTTGGTCCAATCCCAGTCCGTGTAACTGGTCGTGGCCCCGGCTGCCGTTCCAACCACCCAGACGTTACGCTCTTTCAATCGGTCAATCAAACGCGAAAGGTTCGTCACGCGCGCAATCGGCAGGTGTTCGATAGCTCCCGCGGAAGCTTTCGCCACTGTTTCGTTCAAACCGGCGGCGCGTCGTTCCGGAATAAAGACGCCGCTGGCGCCGGCACATTCGGCGGTGCGCAGGATAGCGCCGAGATTGCGCGGATCTTCGATTCCATCCAGCACCATGATCAAAGGCTCACCGGCGGCGGCCTCGCGCGAAGTGATTCGGTCCAGCAGATCTTCAGCATCCGCGTAACCAGCCGGCGCGATGTGCGCCACAACACCCTGGTGGTGACTGTTGCCGGCTTCGCGATCGAGTTTGGCACGCGGCGCATGCTTTACGAGGACCGCTTTGTCCCGCGCCAACTCGATCAATTCACGCAGGCGTGCATCGCGCGCGCCTTCCGCAATCATGATTTCGCTCGGAAGCCGATCCGCGCGCAGAGCTTCAATTATCGGATTGACACCGTAGAGCACGCGGCGCGGTGATGATGAATTCGAGGCGGGCTTCCGTTTCATATTGTCGCTAGGATCATCTTGTCGAAGCCCGCGCGTAAGCAAGGGCCGGCGTTTGAATCAGTCCCTCCCTAACGGTCGGGCTTCTGACACTTCCCGCAATTTCAAACAGTAGACCACACGCGAGTAGTTAGTGAATTGATTTTCGTTATCGGTGGTGGTCAACGTCGACACGTCATACTTCCCCGCACCGCTGCGACGCCAGCTGCCTCTTCGTGTGTCTTCGCCAAGCGGCCAGACACTGCCGAGTATCGCGCGCTTCTGGAGATAAGACTCATCAACTTCAAGATTCTTAGCTCGCTCGCGCAACACGTTAATTAAGGCGCTAAAGTTTTCAAAGGTGGTAATCCCCTTCTCAGCGCCCAGCGATGAGAAATCAAAATTGCTTGCGGTGATTCGCCATCCGGTCTGAGTTGATTTGCGGTAGAGATCGAAAACAGACTCGTCGCCGCTAAGCTCGCGCCGGTCGACGGGCCTGGCGCCTCCACGCTTGCGCCGCTCGACCAATTCAACATGTTTCGCCAGCAGACGGCCCCACACAATCACAATCAAGTCGTCCCACGCCGCAAACATTTGTTCGCCAGAGGCGCGGGTCAAACCGACAACTCCCGCGTCTGAAAACTCGAGCGCCCGAATTCTCTTTGGGGGCTCAAGCGACGACAGCTCATCTTCCTCGATCGAAACCGTATCTAACCCGAGCGCTTGCAGCTCGGCTATCAACTTGGAGCTTTCCTCAATTGCTTCGGAGCGGCGCACGGGCAAAGCACGCCCGGCCCCAACGGCGTTCTGCAAATCCGGTAACTTCACTTGTAGTCGTTCGGCAACTCGCTCCAGCAACTCCGCCGAAATCTGCTCGCCTGGCCTCGGTGTGACTACGACATAGCGGCCATTCGCCGCTACGACCTGCTCGTGAACTTCTTCAACTTCTTCTGTTGGAGATAACGCGCCGGCCGGCAACGGCGCGGCGCAATACATGCAGCTCGCCCGCGTCGGCGGATTCCCGCGCAGACAAGATTCGCACGTAACCATCTCTTCGTGCGAAAACCTTTTGGGCTGCACCTCCCCACTGTCTGGCAGGCCCAGTAACGTCGATTTATCAGGTTCCGTCAATGATTCTCCGACCTAGATTATACGATGCGTTGGCGCATTGACGCGCTTGTTTTTGAAGATTGCTTCTTACTTTGCGCGGCTCTGCGGCTTTGCGCCTTTGCGTGAGCATGAGACGATTTCACGCAAAGACGCCAAGACGCAAAGATGCGCAAAGTCAAACCAAGCCACAGTTCTTGAAGGGCTCGCTTGACCCAAACGCGGTCAGAGCGGCATTCTAGTTACCGCTTATTCAAAACTCTATTGGAGCCAACTAAACGTGAACCACTTTGATTCGTCGAACAATATTTCATTGCAGTTCGGCCATCGCGGCAAAGTGGCAATCTTTATTGATGGAAACAATCTGTTTCATGCGGCGCGATTTCACAACATCGATATCGATTACAACAAGCTGCTGCGGGTGTTACTGGGCGATGGTCGTTTGTTCCGGGCTTTCTTTTACACCGGTGTAGACGCCGGCGCTGAACGACAGCAGGGGTTTCTGTTGTGGATGAGGCGCAATGGCTTTCGCGTAGTGCAGAAGGAACTTAAAACTTTCTATGACGGCACGCGAAAAGCGAACCTTGATGTCGAGATTGCGGTGGATATGCTTTCGCTCGCCGGACGTTACGACACTGCCGTGCTGGTTTCAGGCGACGAGGATTTTGTCTACGCGGTGAACGCAGTCGCTTACAAGGGATGTCGCGTTGAAATTGTCGGATTCAGATCGAACACCGCGCCAAAGTTAATCGACGTGGCTGATTGCTTCATCGATCTCGGTGAGATTGCCGACCGGGTGCGCAAGGAATTCCCACACGGCCTGAAGTACGAGGATCGGGACATTCACGTCTCGCAACAGCCGCCTCCGCCCGCGCCTTTTATCGAACCGGTGCCGGTCATCGCGGCGCCGCCAACACCTTGTGCTCCAAATGGCGACGAGGCATTTCATCCGCCGATCGGATCGATCATCGACGCCAACGCGACTGAATCGTTCGACCAGTTTGGGCCGGCAACTGATTTTGTGCGCGTGACTGACGATCAGTGAGCAGCGTCAGCGTCGCGGCTTCTTAACTTCAAAAAACCGGGCGGCGCTGCCGACCCTGCCGGAGTTACTGTCGCGCACCGCCACGCTAATCCGGTAGTAGCCGGGCCTTGCAGCCTCAACCTCGAACTGCGAAAGGAATCCCTGCGCGAGCAAGTCCTGAACTTCGGAGTCTTTCACTTCGAACGCGACTTCGCGATCTGCCTTTTTGAATAACACGCCGTCCGGCCCGGCCACTCGCACAGAAAGCGAGAATGAATAGGCCCGCACGTTGTCGGCCCTTGTTTGCGACTCCACTTTGGTCAGGTCGGTATTCCACGTGACGAATATTTTTTGCGCGGGCGCTTCGGTCACCAGCGAAGGAGTAAGCGTGACCTTGATGTCCGTTAGCGCGTAAGGCATCTTCAGCGCATTCGCTGAAGAGTCAATCGCGTCTGCTCTCCGGACGGGAGCAAAGGCTTCCGAACGCGCCAGAACTTTCAGGCCCGGACGCTTGACGCGGATCTGCAGACGATGCGGCCGGCCGCGCGCTTCGGCGCCGGGATTGTAGCCAAGCAGGTAATAACCGCGGTTCTCTTCGACGACTTCCTCGAAACCTACTCGCAAATCATTCGTGTTGTAAATTGATCGGCCACCAGTCTCTTTGGCCAACTCGATTAAGCCATCATTCCCGAAGTTCCCGCCGGCAGGACTGAGGTCGCGAAGCTGCAAAGTGTAGATAGAAATCTTCGAGCGATTGGCGGTCTCGATCAGTTTCCGAAGGCGGTCGCGAATCACATCGCTGTACGGCAGCCTGGGGTTATAGAGCATGCCGCGCGCCAGCAAGGTCACGATCTTACGACCGGGCAAACTCTCAACCTGCTTAACTACGTTCTCGAGCGTCTCAATCATGCCAAGGTTTCGTTTCACTAATGGCTGTAATGTGAGATCGCCACCGACGGCCATGATACGTATCGGCTTCGACCGTCCGTTCGACGCGTTCTCGTGCACCGCTTTGATGGCGGTGTGCAGCACTTCGCGATCGTTGGTGAAACTGGAGAGCACTCCCAGGTTGGAATCAGTATCGGCGATGACTGCCAAGTCGAGATCCGTCATCTGTGTATCCACGAACCACGTCAACAACGAACGCGCGGAATCGGCTGCTCTTTGTGCGCGCGCTTGAGTAGTGACGCTGCCACTGCGCGGCGCGCCACCCCCGGAGCCAGGCGCACTAAATGCGAATTCAACAATTGGATTCGAAACCACAAAGACGAAAACGCGGCGCAGGTCGCTGGCCGAAGGCTGCCCACCTGCTCCCTTTTCGGAAGTCACTTGTCCGAGCGACACATAGGAAAAATACTCCGGCGTGATGACCCGTCCGCCTTCGACAATTTCGAAATCGGCAGCAGTCAGATCGCTGACTTGTCTGCCTTGCTTATCCGTAACAACCGCATCGAGTTGAATGAGATTGATATTAGTTTTGATGACATCATCGTCCGGTTTTTCCGGAGGCGTGGCGGTGGGTTGTGGTGGTTTTGTTTCAGTCTTTGGTTGCGGCTGCTGTGCGTGGGTGAGCACGGCCAAAAACGCGAGGGCCAGGAGCGTAAACGTCAGAATAACTTTAGGGTGCAAGTTGGATGGCAACCTGAATTTCAATCTGAATTCAGACCGCGCAGCGGTCATGGCCTCCAGCCCAACGTTGCCGAAGGCTACGTTGGGTCGGCGTCGCCTATGAACGGCGCAACCCTGACAGGGTTGCGACCTCTTGATTTCGCGTTACCCAGAGTAGCCGAAGCGGCAACCCTGGGCTTTGTGTCAATAACCGCTTCGCGGTTTACCGCTCGTCAATCGGCACGTAAGGCACGTCGCGCGGCCCAATGTACTCAGCGCGTGGGCGAATGAGTTTGTTGTCGGCGTACTGTTCCAAAATGTGCGCCGTCCATCCACTGATACGGCTAATCGCGAAGATGGGCGTGTAGAGATCGAGCGGAATTCCCATCATGTAGTAAGTTGACGCGGAGTAAGCGTCGACGTTTGGCAGCAGGTTCTTCTCGCGCTTCATGATGGCTTCGAGCTTCGCGGTAATCTCATACCACTTCGAATCAGCTTTCCGCTCGCCCATCTCTTTCGAGAAGCGGCGCAAGTGCGTGGCGCGCGGGTCTTCAGTCTTATACACAGCGTGACCAAAGCCCATGATCTTTTTCTTTTTCGATAGCGCGTCCTTCACGTAGTCCTCGACTTTATCAACGCTGTCGATCTCGATCAGGATTTTCATGATCGCGGTGTTCGCGCCGCCATGAAGCGGGCCCGAAAGCGCCCCCAACGCTGCGACCACGGCGCTGTACATGTCGGCCAGCGTGCCGGCCACGACGCGCGCGGTGAAGGTCGAGGCGTTCAATTCGTGATCAGCCTGGAGAATCAACGCCACATCCAAAACGTGCGCGTCAAATTCGTCGGGCATGTCGCCCTTCATCATGTAAAGAAAATTCGTCGCAATGTTGAGATCGGGTTTCGGCGCGATCGGATCGAGGCCGTTACGTGCTCTTTCAATTGCCGCGACAATTGTGGGAAATCTGGCCGTCAGGCGAGTGGCAACTCGGAGGCTGGCTTCCCGTGAAAGGTCACGAGACTCTTCATCGAACATCCCCAGGGCCGACACGATCGTCCGTAGTGCGTCCATCGGTTCGAAATTCTTTGACACGCGCACGCACATCCCCTTAATTAGCTCGACTATCTGCCAAGGAAGTTCGGCGGACGCGGCCAGATTCTGCTTCAGCTCATCCAGTTCTGCGCGCTTGGGCAATCGCCCGTTCCACAGCAAGAACACCACCTCTTCGAATGTCGATTTCGTCGCGAGATCGTGGATGTTAATGCCCTGATAAATCAGCTCGCCTTTTTCGCCGTTAACATCGCCAATCGACGAGGACGCGGCGATCACACCTCTGAGTCCCGTGGCGACCGCGCTGCCCGCGGAACTGCCCTTAGCTTTATCCATCATTTAGGTCCTTCAAATTATTCTGCGCGTCGAAGATAACAGAGCAATAAGCGAGTGACAAGCGAGCATGATCGTCACCTCGACACGTCAATTTCTCTTTTAATTATGATTGTTGAAGCAACGCCTTCTGACCGCGCTGAGCTTGTAAAATCTCGGCTGCGGACGAGTCTCGGGCCGCGATTTCGATAAAACCAGCGCTGCCGGCAATCATGAATAATTCCGACGCGTCGTTACCACCTTCAGAAAAGAATTGGCGAAAGGAACTTATCTCATGTCCGTTCACGATCAATTTCAAGTTCCCTGCTCCGGCTGGAAGATGATCCGGGGTTAGATTGGTGATGCAGTTGCCGAACCGATCGATGTGAATAATTGCGGCTTCGATTGTTCCATCGTTTTTGAACTGCGGCGTCAACGATTCAAGCTTCAACAGCTTATCGATCCGAGGCCCAAACTCTTCCGGCGAGACTCCGTTTGAAAGCGCCGCGGCCACCGGCGCAAAGACGTCACGACCGTGAAAAGTTTTACTGGTCGGCTGCCGAAAGACCTGTTCCGCAGTTAGACTCCACGCAACAAAGTCGCCTTCGCGTTCGCAGATCCAACTAAACAAACCGTTGTCGGGTCCGACAAAGAACTGCCGCGCGCACTCAATGACAAGGGGAAGACGACTGGAGCCAACTCCGGGATCGACGACGGCGACGTGAATTGTTCCCGCGGGAAAATCTCGATAGCAAGCGAGCAGGTTAAAGGCGGCGGCGTAAATATCCTGCGGTGGTATGTCGTGCGTAATGTCGACGATGCGCGCAGTTGGATTCGCTGAAAGGATGACTCCCTTCATGGCGCCGACGAAATAATCCTGTGTGCCGAAGTCGGAGAGGAGAGTGATTACGGATTGTCGATTGCCGATTGCCAATTTTCGATTGCTGTCGCGTGGCCGATTCCTGGTTGCGTTTAGAAACTCAATGCAAAAACGGAAGACTGATATCGGCGCTACTCAAAATCGGCAATTGGCAATCGGCAATCGCAAATGTCATTGAATCTCGACGTCGCCAGACGTGCGAATGCGCAGGTGCTGGCCCTGGGACAGTTGAATGTCTTTCCCGCGCGAGGTCAGAACGCCCGCGGTGCCCACGCCCGCGCCGATGCCCGCACCGATCGCGGCCCCCGAGCCGCCGCCAAAAATTGCACCGAGCACGGCGCCGATGCCGGCCGCGGCGCCGACTTTGCCCACATCGCGCTTGTTCGAGGTCTCGCCCTGCACGCCGCCTTCGGAATCGACTTTGCCGACACCCTGGCTACTGCCGTTAGGAATAACTTCGATCACCTGCGCGCTGAGCTTTGAAGATTGGCCGCTGGGAAATTTTATCTGATCGAACGCGAGCTGCAACTGCGCGGTGCCCTTGGCTTTGCCCGGACGTTTAATCTGCTCGATGTGGCCTTCAAGAATTGCGCCGCCATATTGCTTTGGATCAACCACGCGCGCTTGAAAACGATCGCCCTGTTGCGAGACATCCGTCGAGACGAAATTCAAAAGCTCGACCAACATGATCGTGTCGCGCGGAATGACCTGACCGCTCACGGGTTCAGTTGCCGGCCCGGTACTGCCCGGCACTTTGTTTTGATCGATCGGATACTGAACGGTGTTGTCCTCAGTCCGTCGCTTAAGATCAGTTGGGATGGTCGAATCAAAAGGCTTGCGGTCGTAGCCGGCGTTGTAGCCAACTTCAAATCCCTGGCGGTAGCCGTCGCGATACTCTTCAACCGAGCCCCAGGCTGAATTGAAAGCCCGATCCGCCCGGTCATATTCGGCCTTGTTGCGGAACTGCCTCGCGGCCTTGCTGGCGGCATCGCCGACACCGGCCTGGTAGCCGTCTGAATATCCTGTCCGGTAACCGCGCATAATCGCGGTGACCTGGGCTTCTTGCTGATCCTGCGCGCTGGCTCGCAATAACTGCGAAGGCATGATCACGGTCAAAGCAAAAATAAGTGATAGTGCGAGTCTAATTGTCTTCATTCTTCAACCTTTCGCCGATAAGCGCGGGGGCGCTGGACACGCCGGCCGGCGTGCTGTTTGAGGCAAGCCAGAGGCTTGCGCACCCATCGATTGTTTTTGTGATTTCGGCATCGTGAAAGGGAGAGATTGGATGTCGAAGCTTCGTAAACTTGCTGGCTTCGGCTTGTCACGTCAAAATGCTAACACCGAGCGCGAACAGTCACAACTGTTAATTTGGCTCGGGGCCTGCTGTCAGATGCCTAAAGTGCAGGGTCAGTTGTAAGTGGTCAGTTGTCAGTTGTCGTTGACTGGAGCGCAACCGTCCCGGTTGCTGCCCGGTTCATAGTGTCAGAGTACCAACTTTAGTTGGATTCTTTTCAATCTTTCGAGAAAAGCCCGACTAAAGTCGGTACTCTAACAACGCACACCAAAATAGAGGCAAGCGAGGACGCTTGCGCTGCAGTCAGAGTCTTATGCGCAGAGTTTATCTAGATCACAGCGCCACCACGCCTGTCGACGAGCGGATCGTCGCAGCGATGCTGCCCTTCCTGACCGAGAAATTCGGCAACGCGTCGAGCGTGCACTCGTTCGGACAGGAGGCACGCGCTGCCGTTGATAAAGCGCGCCGTCAAATCGCCTCGCTGATTCACGCTCGCGCCAATGAAATCGTCTTCACCTCGGGCGGAACCGAATCGAACAACCTCGGCATTCGCGGTCTGTGTGAAGCGAACCAGGCGAACGGGCGGCACTTGATCACTTCAGCGATCGAGCATCCTTCGGTGCGCGGAGTCATTGATCAACTTGAAAAAGAAGGTTGGGAGATTACTCGGCTCCCCGTCTATGACGACGGCATTTTGCGGATTGATGATATGCGCGCAGCAATTCGCCAGGAAACGATTCTCATCAGCGTGATGCTCGCGAACAACGAGATCGGAACGATTCAGCCGATCGATGAGATCGGAATGCTCGTCCGCGAACGGCGAGAGCACGGCCGTCGTCATCTCTGGTTTCATACGGACGCGGTTCAAGCCGCGGGCCGTTTGGCAATTGACGTTGAGTCGCTGGGCTGCGATCTGTTGACGCTGTCAGCGCACAAAATGTACGCGCCGAAAGGAGTCGGCGCGCTTTACGTTCGGCGCGGTGTGCGTTTGTTTCCGCAACAGGTTGGCGGACACCAGGAGCGCGAGCGTCGTGCCGGGACCGAGTCAGTCGCGAACATTGTCGCATTTGGATCAGCGGCGGAGCTGGCACAAAAGGAAATGCTTGATCGGAACGAACACACGCAGCGCCTGCGCGATCAATTTGAGCGTAATGTTGAAACTCAGATTGGTGAAATCGTCTTTAACGGCAATCGGGACGCGCGGCTTCCGCATGTTTCAAACATTTCATTTCGCTTCATCGAAGGTGAAGGCTTGTTGATTCACCTCGACATGCAGGGCGTCGCCGTTTCGACCGGTTCGGCGTGTTCGTCGGGGACTTTGGAACCGTCTCCGGTGATTCGCGCTCTGGGACGCAATGAAGAATTGGCGCGCGGCGCGATCCGGTTTAGCTTTGGAAAAGATAATGATGACGCCGACGTCGATTATGTCGTCAACGCTTTGTCGAAGGCAGTCGAGAGTTTGCGATCGCTATCTCCGCTGGCGCGGGCGAGCATCGTGGAGTCAGTACCATCTGCGTAAGGAGGAGATGGGCAGTCGAGCCAGACTGGAGCGCAAGCGTCCTCGCTTGCTATCGTCATTGTGATCCGATGTTGCAACCGAGACGGTTGCGCTCCAGTCCGCTGCCGGGGATGGTAATGACCCGGACCAACTGCACGTTACACAAACTTTGCCCTATTCCGAACTCTTCAAAGATCACCTGGCCAATCCACGCAACGCCGGAGAACTCTCTGACGCGACTTCGGTCGCGGAGGAAACCAATCCGGTGTGCGGCGATCGTATGCGCTTGAGTTTGCGCATTGAGGAAGGACGCATCGAAGCGGCGCGATTCATGGCTTATGGATGTCCGCCAACGCTTGCCTGCGGATCAGCCATCGCTGAGATGATTGCGGAGATGAACCTGGAGGATGCGGCTAACCTCACGCGGGCTGAGATAGTAAAAGCTGTCGGTGGTTTGTCTCCGCAGAAACAACACGCAGCCGCGCTGGCCCTCGAAACCCTAAGAGTCGCCCTAAAGAAACACGACCAGCTGCGGAGCAGCGATCAGAGCTAAGCTCAAGGCGAGGCTTGGCGAGCCTTGAGATCGGAACCAACCAAAGTAAGTGAGCCCCGAAGATACCGTCTTGAAAGTCAAGAAATAGAGTTGAGTAATAGTTCATGATTTGGGTCAAACGTTTTGCCGGAGGTTAGGACGCCGAATACGATATGAATAAGCTTGCGCATGGCGGCGCCGATGATCTCCATTTTGTTTTTGCCATGACTGGCCAGTCGCTGACAGAAGCTGCGGAC
>UEXV01000081.1_pt1 | contig 33869 bp, 32 predicted proteins | sample 4301181 | NCBI WGS metagenome assembly UEXV01 (sample SAMEA4773175, study PRJEB27434) | metagenome | biome: 2259; feature: agricultural soil; material: soil | place: USA | collected 2014-09 | depth 0.25 m | reverse complement strand
GGTAGCAGTACGAGTATTATTCTCTGTCGCCGCTTCGCGGCTCCCCACAAAAACTGACCCTTTCCCAAGGCTCGCAAAGGTATTAATATACTTGACACCGCAACCCTGAACCTGTATAGTTCGGGGTATGGAAAACGAGCACTTACCGAAAACGCTACTTGAGGCCGTCCGATTCTTCACTGATTTAGACCGTTGCACTGAGTTTATGGCAATGATTCGCTGGCCCGAAGGCGTCACTTGCCCTCACTGTTCTGCTACGCGGAATTCCTTCAATGCGAAGCGCCGATACTGGCAATGCAAAGACTGTCGCAAGCAGTTTACCATCAAGACCGGATCGGTCATGGAAGATTCGCCGATAGGTTTAGACAAGTGGCTCCCGGCCATTTGGATGATCGTGAATGCGAAGAATGGCGTTAGCTCCTATGAGATTCACAGAGCGTTAGGCGTCACGCAAAAGTCGGCTTGGTTCATGCTTCACCGCATCCGGTTAGCGATGCAAGTGAAGTCGTTTGAGAAGCTTTCCGGCCATGTGGAGATCGATGAGACGTTTATTGGTGGCAAGGCCAGATTCATGCACAAGGGGAGCCGCAAGCGAGTCGGTGACACTGGGTTTGTCGGCAAGGTTGCGGTCATGGGCCTATTGGAACGTCATGGCGAAGTGCGATGCCAGATCGTACCGAACACTCGCCGGAAATCATTAGAGCCTATCGTCAAAGAAAACATTGAAACCGGATCAAATGTTTACTCCGATAATCTTCCGTCCTATCGCCAGTTGGATGCTGAGTACATTCATCAAGTGATCGACCATGCCGAAAAGTATGTTGATGGTCAGATTCACACGAACTCGATTGAGAACTTTTGGTCGCTTCTGAAACGTTGCATCAAGGGAACGTATGTCAGTGTCGAACCCTTCCACCTATTCCGCTATCTGGATGAACAATCCTTCCGTTTTAACAAGCGCACCGGAAACGATCTCTATCGGTTTCTCGAAGTCGCCAAATGCCTCACTGGTCGCCGTCTCACGTTCGAGGAATTGACCGGAGATGCTGGAAAACCCACCGTAAGTCACTGAAGGCAAAGGGCGCTAGGTAGAGGCCAAAAAACAACGAAAAAAGGGCAACCCTAAAGCATCTAACTCTGTTAGACTCTGGCGCGTTGCCATAGAGTCTTGTAGACGTATGAAGCTCACAGACTACCAGAGGCCCGAAGGCTCTGAGGGGTTTGATCTTACCTTCGGGGAAGATAATGACACTACGCGGGAACGTCTCCGCGAGCTAATCATTTACATCTCAGAGAAGTCTCGACGGGATATTCGGTTCGGCGCTACCAAGCTGAACAAGCTACTTGTGTATTCGGACTTCATCGCGTTCCGCGAATTTGGCAAACCGATCACGGGCGCTCAGTATATGCGATGGGATCACGGGTTAATGCCCGTTCATCTTGTCCCTGTACGCAATGAAATGGCAGAGCGCGGGGACATCGCAATCGAACCGGAAGAATACTACACCTACAGACAAGTTCGAGTTAAACCCAAGCGACCGCCCAAGCGCGAACTCTTTAGCCGCGTAGAGCTTGATCTCGTAGATGCGATCATTGACGAGTTTAAGGAGTATGACGCTTCGACTGCTAGCCACTTCAATCATGGTCGCGTGTGGGGCATGACTAAGAACGGTGATCGAATTCCTTACGAAGCCGCATTTATTTCTGATGCGGGATTGACCGAAGATGATCTAAACTGGGCGCACGGCCTAATAGAACAATACGACCAGGTGTGGCGCTCTCATGGGCAAACTTCGGACACTCATCCACTCTAAGCTCTACGATTCGCAATGCGAATCGCTAGACGAACAATACGACATTGAGGACGCCGTTAATGGGACGACGTATTACATCGCATGGAAGCCTCAGGACTTCATCGATATTGGCGGCGGGTACTATGTGGCAAAGACTGAAAAGAGTGGGCGTACGCCAGCGATGAGGATTCTTTATCTGGTCGAAGATGACGATCATATTCAACTCTGCGCGATAAGCTTAGATAACGAAAGGGAATTCTTCGATGCCTTCTGAAAAGAAACCTAAGCAGGGTCAAACCAGCGAAGAATTTGAGCGGTTCCGAGACTTTACCCGCCGCTTAATGGCAGTCCCGAAAAAAGAAATCGACAAAGAAAAGGCTAAGTACGAACGGAAAAAAGAAGCTAAGAAGCGAACCGCTCCGTGAATACTCTCTATTACGGCGACAATCTCGAAATTCTCCGCAACGAGATCAATGATGAGTCCGTTGATCTGATTTATCTCGACCCGCCCTTTAATTCAAAGCGAGACTATGCAGTTCTTTTCAAATCTCCGAAAGGGCACGAAAGCAAGGCTCAAATTACTGCATTTGAAGACTCGTGGCATTGGGGCGAACAAGCCGAACACGAATTTACCGAACTAGTTCAACAGTCAAACACCGACGTATCCGAGACGATGCAGGCGCTGCGCCGTTTTCTTGGCGAAAACGACATGATGGCCTATCTCACAATGATGGCCAACCGCTTGCTTGAATTGCATCGAGTGCTAAGGCCAACAGGCTCGCTCTATCTGCATTGTGATCCGACAGCATCCCATTACCTCAAGGTTGTTTTGGATAATGTCTTTGGGAAAGAGATGTTTCTAAATGAAATCATCTGGCAGCGGACAGGGGTAAAAGGGGACGCGGCGAGAAAATACGGTGCGGTACACGACTCGCTCATGTTCTATGCCAAGGGTGAATCATACATTTTTAACTCCACCTTTTTGGAGGCCGACGCTGATTACCTGGGACGCTTCAGACTGGATGATAACGACGGTAAAGGCGCATATCGGCTAGCGCCGCTTGATAGCCCAAGCCCGCGTCCAAATCTCACGTACGACTACAAGGGATATAAACCGCCCGCTAAAGGCTGGCGAGTGAACCGCGAGCTAATGGAGCAACTAGATCGCGAAGGTAGACTTGCGTTTCCCAAAACCAAAGACGGGCGCATTGCCCGCAAACATTATCTTAGTGAGCAGGAAGGGCGAAAGGTATCGGATGTCTGGACAGATATCCCGCCATTGCAAGCCTCGGCAGCGGAGCGTTTGGGATATCCGACCCAAAAGCCGCTGGCGCTTTTAGAGCGCATCATTAGAACATCAAGCAGCCCGGACAGCGTGATTCTTGATCCCTTCTGCGGTTGTGGAACGGCAATACATGCAGCCCAAAACCTACGTCGTAAATGGATTGGGATTGACATTACACATCTGGCAATCAGTCTAGTCGAAAAGCGATTAAGAGACGCGTTTCCTCACGTAGACTTTGAAGTACACGGAACGCCAAAGGACGTTGATAGTGCGCGGGATCTAGCAACGCGAGATAAGTATGAGTTTCAATGGTGGGCTTGCTCACTGGTAAACGCACAACCCTACAAAGGAAAAAAGAAAGGCTCGGACACTGGCATTGACGGACTAATTTTCTTTCAAGATGACCAAACGAAATTGTCAGCCAGTAAAGACCTACACAAAAAAATCATCGTTTCGGTCAAGGCGGGCGAGAATATAGGCGTGGCAATGATTCGCGATTTAGGCCATGTAGTTGAGCGCGAGAAAGCCGCCATAGGGCTGTTCATAACTCTAGCGACTCCCACAGGGCCTATGACAACCGAAGCAGTAAAGGCAGGATATTACCAGAGCCCAACCGGGGCCAGCTTTCCAAAGATTCAAATCCTCACAATCGAAGGGTTGATGAACGGAACAGAACAGGCGAAGTATCCCGATCTAATGCGCGGCGGCTTAACGTTCAAACGGGCAAAGAAAGAAATGACAGACGAACAGATGATCTTCGGCCTCGAACAATTAGAAGCGCAACCACCTGAGCGAGCGGTTAAGAAAAAACCAAACTCGTAACGTCGCACACAATAATCATCCCTCGCCACTTCCCACTTAGCCTCTTACACTTTGCCCGACCGTTTTCTACATCCTTGATCCGAACCTTTGACCCGTCCGGAAGGTAGGCTATTCGCCCTTCTAAGTTTTCCATGAATCTAGGATAATCCCGGCGTCAATGTAAAAGACTTTGCATCCGGCCTGTCACGCGATCCCCGAAACTGACCTTGCCTGTTTGCGGTGTCAACTATATTATTACCCTCGCAAAGCCTCGCCTTGGGCTTAGCTCTGACCGCTGCTCCGCAGCTGCTTCCACTGCGCTACGGCGCTTTCCGGAGCGGCGCGAACTTCATTGGCGGCGCCGAAATCTTCGTAACACTCACCGTTTGTCCTTTCAGAAATTCCAACATTCCGTCTTTGATCTTCGGCGATGAAAGAAACAGCGGATCGCTGTGCACGGCATTCTCAATAATGATGTGCGTGCTGTTGGGAAAACCTTTCCGATACTCTTCGGCGTTGCTAACGGGTGTGCGCGCATCGAGAGTGCCGCTGATGAAAAGCACCGGCACGTCTGAGCGTACCGGCGAACGAAATGCGTCACCGAGGTCCGGCGCCTTCCACGCTTCGCAAACGTACGGGAAGGGAAAGTTGAAAACGTCTTCGAGCAAGGTGTCTTTCGCTTCGCGCTGGATTTGTTCCCGCCGCGCCGCGGTGATTCCGGAAGCGCAATCCATCATGTAAGACATCGCCGAACCAATTCCGTCGCGCGAAATGTTGAACCACACCTGAGCCGGGTTCGTGTAGTCGCCCTGCGAGGCACGATACAAAAGCGCCGGGTACGACGCGGTGACGGTCGTGCCAATGTTGTTGGCGATGATGTACTGCATCACCAACTTGTTCACGGTGATGGTCACTTTCTGTTTCGTGCGCGGATCGGTAATTTCAACCTTTGCCGGTTCTTTATCCAAACGATCGAAAACTAATTTCATCAACCCGAGAAAATCGGGAACGTCTTTGCCAATCTCCGGATCTGCTTTGATCACCGCAGCCAGGTCTTCGAGATGCTTCTGAATATTGCTTGGCAGTTTGTAAGTATGATCCGGGCCTTCGGTGCCCGCGAGAATCGCGCGGTGAATGCTTTGCGGATGACGCCGAATCGTCGCCAGCGCGAGATGGGTGCCGTAACTTATCGACCAAAGGCTGATCTGTTTCGCGCCGAGCGCTTTGCGTAAGTCTTCAAGATCGTCGGCGCTTTCGTTTGTGTTATAGGCGTTGAGATCGACTCGCTGAAGAGTTTGCCAAAACCATTTGCAGTTCTCTGAGCCGGCGAGCAGCGATTTCATTACGGCTTCGCGCGAGGGCGCGACGTCCAAAGGAATGTCGAAGCGGTCGGCGCAGCCGAGATTCGGTTTTGAATGTCCCGTGCCGCGCTGGTCAAAAGCAATCACGTCGCCAATCTCGCGCAGCGCCATGAACAACGGGAAGCGCGAACCCTGAGCGGTGCCGATGCCGGAACCGCCCGGGCCACCGGCAAGATAGACGATCGGCGGGCCCGGTGTTTTCGACGTGCTCTTAAAACGCACGAATGCCAGTTCGATCAAATTGCTTTGCGGATTGGAACGGTTTTCGGGGACCAGCAGCGTTCCAAACTCGCTTTCCGTCTTCTCGCCGGCGCCGTTCGTAAAAGTGTACGGCTTGATTTTCAGATCGCCGGCTTTCAATTGCGCGGCGACCGGAGTGATTAGAACGAAGAGAACAAACAACGACCAAACACACTTCGACCTGGACATACGCGATGCCTCCTTGATTACTCGTTTTGCAGGAAGTTTAGAGTTCAGCCTTTAGGCTGCTATGAAAGCGGAAGCTTGAACTCTAAACTTCCTCGCGCATCTTGCGCGCTGTTTCTTAACTCGCGATCTTCACAGACTGAAGTCTGTGCCACAGAAGTTAACCGTCGCTATCTTCGATCTCAGAAATGGCCCAGCCAACTTTGCTGCGCACGCGCGGTTCCGGATCGTTCAGAGCCTGCTTGAGCGCAGGGATTGCTTCCGCGCTCCTGATTTCTCCCAACGCTTCCGCCGCAGCACGCCGCACTTCGGGCTCGCTGTCGGATAAGAGCAGATTGCAGAGCGCCTGTACCGCGCGCCGATCCTTCATTTCATTGAGGGCCCACGCCGCCAGTGCTCTGACTCGCCATTGTGGATCTGACAGAGTCGCAATCAGCGACGCGCCGGCGCGCTCGTCTCTCAATTCGCCCAGCGCGCGTGCCGCAGCCATGCGCACCCACTCATCCGAATCGCTGAGCAGTGAAATAAGCGGAGGAACAGCGCCGGCCCGGTTTCCGGGCGGCATGTTAGTCAACTCGCCGATGGCCCAGGCGGCGTTGCGGCGCACCGTTGAGTTCGCGCTGGTTAACTGATTCGCCAGAGGTTCGAAGGCCTGACGGCCCATCGAGGCCAAAGCGATCGCCGCTTGCTCGCCAGGCGATGGATGTTTGAAAGTTTCCAATGCCGGACTCCAACGACCATACGAGCATCTCACCGGGTCAATCTGTCGATCGTCTGCAAGCATTGAGATTAAAGCGGGGATGGCCTCAACATCGCCTTTTAAGCCCGCAGCACAAGCTGACTGGGCCCGCTCTTGCGCGCTCGGAGAATCAAGCGATGGCTTGATCGCGGACTGTTGATTCACGGTCGCTCCGGACTTCGCTTGAGAATCTGAGACGGGAAAAGCTGCGCGCTCGACGGGCTGGACAGAAGAAACTTTTGAATACGCGCGTAGATCCAGCGCGAGCATTGAAGTCGAAACGCCGACTGCACACAGAGCGAAGATCGCGACTACCATGCACACTCGGCCGGCGCGAAGCCCAAGCCGGCGCTGTTTTTGAGTCAGTTTCATAATTCTCTCCTCCAGAATATTCCCGTCGAAAATGCTTAGCGTTAAAGCTTGGGCCTGACGCTGAAATGTCGTGTTTGCAATCCGGACTAAAGATCGCGCGTAAGCCCTCGGTTTCAAAATGTGCCTGGTGACCAGTTCGTCGCAGGCCAACTCTCTGGTTCGTTGCATCTCGCGTTTGATCAAATACGTCAACGGATGAAATGAGAGAGGCAGAGCGACAAGCTCGCATATCAAATTAACCAGGAAGTCGCGCCGCGCGACGTGCGCCATCTCGTGCCCAACGATCGAAAGCAGTGTGTCTTCATCGGATTCAGCACAAAGTTGTTCGGGCAGCGCAATCACCGGCTGTCTCACTCCCAACGTTGCCGGGACTGTCACTAACCTTGACGAGGCGACCGAAACATTTGCCAGACTGAGCGCATGCCGGCATCGCTGCGCGATTGCTTCGACCGATCGAATCGAAGTAGACGACGAGGCTTCCTGACGCAGCATCTTTTGGCGCCGCCACATACGCGTCAAACGAACAACCTGGAGCAGAATGATCAAAAGGTAAGCGCCGCTCAGAATGAACAACCATGCCGGCGCCACGTTGAAAGTTTGCCGGCGGCGCGTAAGCAAGCGATCGATCCCCGGCTGATCAGTTTCATTCACGAACGATTTGGTCTGATCATTTCTGTTGAGCGGCGTTTCCGGCGACTGTGCTTTGGTCGCCGCAACGTTGAGCGCATTGGGCAGGAATTGGATGGTGCTCAATGCCGGCGCGACGAGACTGATTCCCAGAGCCGCAATCCACACGACGTGCCGATAACGCGCGGGAGCGTGTCTCAGAAGATGAGCGCCGAGGCCCGCCGCGACCAGGATTAGCGCTGTCTGCCAACTCGCGTTCGCCACAAAATTGAGAACAAACTCGCTAATTTTGATCATCAGGAGAATCCTCTTCTACCATTTGATTTAAGCGAGCAAGTTTTTTCGGCGTAAGATGCCGGGCCTCAATCAAACTCATCACCAGCCCTTCGGCTGAACCGCCAAACCACCGATCGATTAATTCGGAAACCGCATGCCCGGTGAGCTTGCTCTGAGTGACTGCGGGCCGATAAATGTACGCTTTGTCCTTGAGCGTCCGCTTAACTTTCTTCTTGCGGTGAAGCACGGTCAGCATCGTCTGGACGGTGGTGTAAGCCAATTCGCGATTAAGTTCGCGCTGCACCGTCTGGACATTCGCCGGCCCGGTGCGCCAGAGGACGTGAAGCAGCTCGAGCTCGAGTGGCGTGATGCGATTACTTTTCTGACGCGGCATAACGATACCTACTATGACTTTAGTAGCTTATACGCCAGGGCGGCACGCGTTGTCAACTATAACTTTAGTAGGTGAACCAATCAGTGCCACGCCTTCTGAGTATCAGACGCAGATCACGAACGTAATGTTAGCGGTGGAATCTAACTTTCTGCCTGGTCGCCATCACCAGGAGCGCCGTGCCGATGCTGCGGCTCCGCAAAAAATTCGCGCTGCTGCGTCCTGCTCATTGTCGTCTATCAGCGGGAGCGTTTTGGCTGGGAATTTGAGGCAGATTCCCCAAAATACAATGAAAGCCATTTCCGATGCTCTCGTGTATGATAGCGCCGCTTTTCAATCTTTGATCCCAACCTGGTCCGGTTGTTTTCCAATCTGGACCCTCTGAAGGAGTAACCCGAATGCTTAGAAGTTCTGTTCTTATTTTTTGTGTTCTGTGCGCGGCAATTTTGATCGGCTGTAGCAAGACGGAAACGACCAACAGCAATTCGACGGCCGAGAACTCGAATAAGGCCGCTACCACCTCGACACCGGCGACGACCACGGCGTCAACCGGTGACAAGGTTGGCATTCCTGAGTGCGATGATTTCATCGCCAAGTATGAGACCTGCGTGTCCGGAAAAGTGCCGGAAGTTGCCCGCGGGGCATTTCAAACCTCTTTGAAGACCTGGCGCAGTGAATGGAAGAAGGCCGCTGACAATCCCCAGACAAGAGGAACGCTGGCCGCCGCTTGTAAGCAAGCCGCCGAGCAGGCAAATACTTCGATGAAGTCGTACGGCTGCACCTTCTAAATTGCGACGGCTTCAAACCGAAGCGAAGGTAAAAATCAATTAGCGCAGGAGAATTTCGCGGGCTCGAGCCCCGGAATTCTCCCTGCGCTTTTTTTGATCGCCCGAGACCCAAATCTTCGCTGTTTGCCTTCCGGCCGGCACCCCACCTTGATATAATCCCGCCACTATGAAAACACGTTTCTCGCGGTCAATCGCTCTAAGTCTCCTCGTTCTTTTCTTTGCGCAATCGTCCTGGGCCACCTGCGGAGGCGGTGGTGGTGGTGGCGGTGGCGGCATGTCCAGCTCGGGAGGGAACGGCGGCGGTTCGAGCGCGCCGGTTTATGTGGTGCCGTGGAAGAAGCCTTCGACGCCACCGGCGGGGGGTCTCGTGTTGTACTGGTTTCTGACCGGACAGAAAGAATTCGAGAGTTCGCCGATGCGCGGTTCACGCATCCTTTCGGTTTATGCTTCGCAGTGCGTTTCGATGCAGGTGGCCGACAATTCGGTCCCGAATGCGGACAAGCTTCTTGGAGAATCAAAACTTCCGGTTGCGGTCCTGGCGACCTCAGACGGCACGCTGATCAAGAAGGTCGAGAACACGAATGGCAAACTGAAAGTCGTCGACGTTGAGAAGCTGGTTGAAGGTGAATTCAAGCAGCGCGAAAGCGTCGTCGATGGACAAATGAAAGACGCCGCGGCGAAGGTCAAAGCCGGCGATAAAGACGGCGCGATCGCGGTTTACAAGGGCGTGCTGGAACAGAAATGCCTGTTCAAGAAGAAAGCCAACGACGCGGCCAAAGAGCTGAAGAAGCTCGGCGTGACCGAGATCGCGAGCGTGGGGCCGGCGCCGATCACCGAGCGACGTCAGAGCGCAGCGATCGAGCGCGTGATGCAGCGTGGGTTGATTGCCGAAAACAGCGCGCAATACGTCCTCGCGCACAACTTGTACATGCGGGCGCACCGTATGGATCCGGCCGATCCGACACCGCTGCGCTACCTCGGCGAGAACTATCGCCACAACATTGGTGATTGGGCCAAGGCCCGCGAAGTGTTCCAGGAGATTCTGGACATGCCGGCTGACCCGCTTTCGCGATCAGTGGCGCTTCATGGATTGGGCAAGATGACGATTCATGATGGCGAGTTCAAGAAAGGTCTCGCGTTGATGGAACAGGCGATCGAAGAGTTCCCGCTGGCACTCGCGTATCGCAACCTCGCTGTGTATTGGAATTCTGAAAACGATCCGAAGAAGGGCAACGAGTACACGCAAAAGGCGCTCGCGCTCGATCCGAAGGATCCTTACAACGTCGTCTTCGCAGCGGTGTTCATGGCGGCGAATGGAAAGAAGGAAGAGGCCCTGAAGATTGCGCGCGACAACATCAATCTGATGCCCGCGTCGTACAACCTGGCGGCGATTTTCGCGCAGAATGGACAACGCGATAAGGCGCTCCAGTTGTTGCGGCGGCACTTCTTCCAATACGAGCGTTACCAGGCCGTGCGCACGAAAGAGATGATGGAAGCGCGCGTCGACGCGGTCTTCGAATCGATCCGCGACGATCACGCCTTCATCGCGCTCACGAAAGGCGCTGACGGCAAACTGCCGATTCCGATGAAGGGCATGCCGGCTACGATGGCACAGCCGAATCGGTAGTCTGCTATTTCAGATTTGAGATCTGAGATCTGAGATCTCATAAAAGGCGGGCTACGGCCCGCCTTCCTTTTTAGGGAACTGAGTCTCACGAGAATTCTCCGCGGCCAGAATTTCTGTGCAGGACGCCAGCACCCCTGCCCGAGCCTGATTTTTCTGGGCGAAACTGACGTTTTGCGCTAGTATCACCCGGTCTCCCTTGAGGCCGGTTGGCCCTCGCTCACGCCCGGGCTTCTGACACAGCATCGGTCCGCACATTATTGAAACCGCGCTCGACGAATTTCGTGTAAGAAACTGTGGCGTCCAGATATTCAGACCAGGATCGATTTTTCTGAAACTTTTCGCGCTTTGCGGTCACAAACTCTGAGACCGGATAGCTCAGGCCAAAAAAATCAAATTCAGTTCGAGGCCTTTCCCGAAAGCGTTATGAACAGCTTCGCATCCCCCAGAAGAATTCCCGCGTTCTTTCTGCTGTTAATTGCCGCTGTGTCCAGCGTCAGTTCACAACCAAGCACCGGCACACTTAAAGGCACTGTCACTGATCAGTTGGGCGGTTTGGTGGTGGGCTCAACCATCGTGATCAAGGACGGCAAGAACTCTCAGAGAACCGTAACGACTGACGACAACGGAAAATTCGAGGTCCGCTCTCTCGCGCCCGGTCGATACGATGTGACGATTACTTCCCCCGGGTTCAACACCCTCGAAGAGAGAAATGTCGAGTTGAGAGCCGGGAAAACCACGACCATCAATCCGCAGCTGACGATCGGAATGCTCGAGCAAACCGTAATCGTCGATAACCAGGGCATCAGCACGGATGCGGATCGAAATGCCGACGCCGTTGTCTTGCGCGAGCGCGAGCTGGCCGCGCTGCCCGACGATCCGGAAGCGCTGGCCGCCGCGTTGCAGGCGATGGCTGGTCCGGGTTCGATGGAGAACGGCGGCGCCCAGATGAAAGTGGACGGCTTTTCGAACGGACAGATGCCGCCCAAAGAAACCATTCGCGAAGTTCGCGTCAATCAAAATCCTTATTCGGCCGAGAATGAATATCCCGGCTGGGGCGGCATTGAGATTTTTACTCAGCCCGGCTCCGATAAATTTCACGGCAGCGGCAATTTCAATTTCACTGATGAGAGTTTGAATTCGCGGAATCCGTTTGCGAAGGTTCGCGCCCCGTATCAGCTCAGACAATTCGGAGGAAGCTTGACCGGGCCGCTCGTAAAGAAGCGCGATTCGTTCACTTTTTACATCAATCGTTACCAGAATTTTACGAACCAAATCATCAACGCCACGGTGCTCGATCCGATCACGCTGACGCCGTTCTTATTCAATCAAACGATTGTCACGCCGGGAGAGAATTTCAACTTTGGTTTGCGGAATGATCTAAAGATCAATAAGAAGCACACGCTGGTGGCAAATTATAGTTACGGCCGGGGCAAGCAGGATCCGCAGGGCATCGGCGGTTATTCTTTGCCAACGAGGGCTTTTAGCACTCGGAACTCATTTCACCAACTTCAAATTACTGAGACCGCGCTGATCAATGAAAAGACGATCAACGAGACGCGCATTCAGTTGAGTCACAATCAGTTTCAACAAAGGGCCAAGAACGATCTTCCCGCGCTTTTCGTCAGTGAATCATTTTCTGGTGGCGGCTCACAGGTGGGCGCGGCCTCTAACACGCAGGATCGCGCGGAGGTAATGAACTTTACTTCCTGGACCGCCGGCCGACACTTTCTCAAAGTTGGCGGGCGATTGAGATACGTGGCGATCAGAAGCGTTTCGCCGTATAACTTTGTCGGCAGCTACACCTTTTCCGGCGGCACCGGTCCAACGCTCGACGCGAACGACAACCTGGTGCCCGGCGCGCCTTTAATTCAGTTGACCAGCCTTGAGCGGTACCGGCGCACACTTTTGTTTCAACGCCAGAACCTCAATTCAACTCAAATCAGATTACTCGGCGGAGGCGCGACACAGTTTTCGATCAACGGCGGAAATCCCGAGGCGAAAGTTACTCAATCTGACGTCAGCTTTTATTTTCAGGACGAATGGAAACTGCGCCCGAACCTCACGCTCTCGCCGGGCTTGCGCTACGAGAATCAAAACAACGTCGACAGCAATTTCAATATTGCGCCGCGCCTCGGATTTGCGTGGTCAACGTTCATAGGCCGGCGCAAGAGTCCGCCGCCTGCAGGTAAGAATACCGATTCGACTAAAATCGTAACCGCGCCAGCCAAAGCCGAAACGACGCCGGCCAAAACCGAAACTGCGCCCGCCAAAGCCGAAGCGACGCCGGCGAAAGCACCGGCAGGTCCACCGCCAACAAATACTGTCGTTCGCGGCGGGCTGGGATTTTTCTACAACCGCTTCAACGAGAATCAGATTTTGCAGACGATCCGATTTAACGGTGTGAATCAACAGCAATTCGTAGTTACCGATCCGGCGGTGTTGGATTTGTTCCCGGCCATCCCGCCGGTCGCAGCTCTGAATGCTTTCTCGGTGCCACAGTCTCGACGCGTGCTTGATGACGACGTGGCGCCTGATATGAGTTTCCGCGCGAGCGTCGGTGTCGAACATCAGTTATCGAAGACTTTCAGCATTCAATTCGGTTATTCGCATCAGGAAGTGCGACGCGGGCAACGTACTGTGAACATCAATGCGCCTTTGGGTGGCACGTACAATCCGGCGTTGCCGAACAGCGGTGTCCGTCCGTTTGGCCAGGCGGCAGGAAATATTTTTGAGTTTCAATCGAACGCCCGATCCAGATTCGACAGTGTGTACGTCTCGGCCAACGGAAAGCTTTTTAAGAAGGTCGATTTCTGGGCCAACTATTCATACAACCGGTCCCGCTCGACTGACTCGGGAAATACTGGTTCGCCTTTTGACCCTTACGATTTTAGCGGGGAATGGGGCCGCAGTGGTTGGGACATTCGCCATTGGTTTTCGATCAACGCGAGTTATCAAACCAAGTCGGGATTCAGCATTAACACCTTCATCATTGCCAACTCAGGCCCGCCGTTCAATATCACCACCGGACGCGATACGAATGGCGACACATATTTTTCCGAGCGGCCGGCCTTTGCAACTGATCTAAATAAGCCTGGAGTTGTCATGACTCCGTATGGCGCGCTTGATCCGAATCCCGCCCCCGGGCAACAGATAATCCCGCGGAACTTCGCACAGGGGCCAACTTTCCTTTCCGTAAATTTTGGCGCGTCGAAGACAATCAAGTTCGGCAAGGCAATTCCGCCAAAGGCTCCGCCCGCAGCAGCTACGGGAGCGGCGCCGACTGTCAGCGCGACCGCCCCGGCGCCCGCCGCAGGCGCGCAGACCACGCCGGCCAAACCGCCCGTGCAAAGACCCTACACATTAGTCTTCGGGATTTATGTCAGCAATGCCTTGAACAGCAACAACCGTTCGACACCAGTCGGGAACATGACTTCACCGTTCTTTCTGAAATCCACGAGCACGGCCGGCTTCTTCTTTTTTGGTCCGGGCGGTGGGGGCGGCGCCGGCGGAAATCGTCAGGTGACGATGCGAGTCAGGCTGAGTTTCTGAGCCCAAGCCTCTTTCCCGATTTGGATTCGCCCAGATCGAGCGCAGCGTGCTGAGGTCAGTACCGGGAGTGGTAGCGACCGGGTCGCATTGATCAAACGATTGTGAGCGGCAGAACTCCACCCGGTCGCTACCGCTCCCGGTACTGACCTCGTCCTCAAACTATAAACCTTCAGCCGTGCGCGGTTGTGCTTTCCCGCCCGTCTCTCTATCCTTATCGTTTGCCCTCAGGAGGATTTTCTCAACAAGGTAGTACCACGAATGGAAACAAGTAAGATTCGCAATATCGCAATTATCGCGCACGTCGACCACGGCAAGACCACTTTGGTCGATGCCATGCTGAAACAGGCCGGAACTTATCGTGATAACGAAACGGTAGTCGAACGGGTGATGGACTCGATGGACCTCGAGCGCGAACGCGGCATCACCATCATGGCCAAGAATGCTTCGGTGCGTTATGGCGAGTACAAGATCAATATTGTCGATACGCCGGGCCACGCCGACTTTGGCGGCGAGGTCGAACGTGTTTTGAAGATGGTTGACGGCGTGATGCTGCTTGTCGATGCGGCCGAAGGCTGCCTGCCACAGACGCGTTTCGTTTTGCGCAAAGCTCTGGAAGCGCGCCTGCCGGCCATCGCCGTCGTCAACAAAATCGATCGCCACGATGCGCGGCCGAAAGAAGTTGTCGATGAGATTTACGAGCTCTTTCTCGATCTTGATGCGACTAACGAACAGATCGAGTTTCCGATTCTGTACGCCATCTCGCGCGACGGGGTCGCGAAAAAGAAACTCGACGATACTTCGACCAATCTAAAGCCACTCTTCGATCAAATCGTCGAGACAATTCCGGCGCCGCACGCTTTGCGCGACGACACGTTGCAGTTGTTAGTAGCGAACGTTGATTACAACGAATACGTCGGGCGCCTGGCGATTGGACGAATCTTCTCGGGCGAGATTGCCAAGAACCAGGAGATTGTAATCGCCGGCAGCAACGGCTCGATGCAGAAGACCCGCGTCAAAGAACTCTATGTGTTCGAAGGCTTGAAGCGCGAGTCCGCAGAGAGTGCCGGCGTCGGCGAGATCGTCGCGCTGGCCGGAGTCGAAGGAATCAACATCGGCGAGACGATCACAGATCCTGAAAACCCGCGCTCGCTGCCGTCAATTGCCGTCGATGAACCAACCATCTCGATGATCTTCAGCGTCAACAACTCGCCGTTCGCCGGCACGGAGGGTCAATACGTCACCTCGCGCCAAATCAACGAACGGCTAGATCGAGAAGTGCTGGGCAATGTCGCGATTCGCGTTGAAGAGACGGCCTCGCCCGATCAATTCAAAGTCTCCGGACGCGGCGAACTTCAGCTCGCGATCCTGATCGAGATGATGCGCCGCGAAGGCTATGAGGTTCAGGTCTCGAAACCAGAAGTCATCACCCGCCGGGTGGACGGCGAATTACAGGAACCGGTCGAGCAGGTCGTGGTTGATTGTCCGGACGAATTCATTGGAGTCGTGACCGAAGCGATGGGCCGGCGCAAAGGCCAGATGACCAAAATGGTCAACCATGGCACCGGCCGCGTGCGCATGGAATTCGAAGCGCCTTCGCGCGGACTGATCGGCTTTCGCGGCGAGTTCCTGACGGAAACCAAAGGCACGGGACTGCTCAATACTTTGTTTCTGCGCTTCGACAAGTGGATGGGCGAGATGAAGGGCCGTGGCACGGGTTCGCTCGTCGCCGATCGAATGGGCGAATCGACAACTTACGCGCTCTACAATCTTCAGGAGCGTGGCTCGCTTTTCATTCGACCCAACACGAAAGTCTATGAAGGCATGATCATCGGCGAGAACGCGCGCGCGGTCGATCTCGATGTGAACGCGATCAAGGAAAAGAAGTTGACGAACATGCGCGCCTCCGGCTCAGACGAAGCCATGCGCCTGGTGCCGGTGAAAGATCTTTCGCTCGAAGAGGCCCTGGAATTTATTTCCGGAGATGAACTGGTCGAAGTGACGCCGAAATCGATCCGGCTGCGCAAACGAACTTTGAAGGCGAACGAGCGGCCCAAGAAAGAGAGTTAGAGTGGCACAGACTTTAGTCTGTGAATCGATTCTGGCGGCCGCTAATCACAGACTAAAGTCTGTGCCACTAGGATGGCGGAATCTTTCCCGTTTTCAACATCGACGAAGGACAGAGCTTCTCCACGACACATTCTTCGCACAGAGGCCGGCGTGCTTTGCAGATGCGGCGGCCGTGAAAGATCAAAAGGTGCGAGAAGATGATCCAATCTTTCTTCGGCACCAGCGCCTGTAAATCGTTTTCAATTTTCACCGCGTCTTTTTGTTTCGTCAGCGCCAGCCGATGAGATAAGCGGCTGACGTGCGTATCGACCACAATTCCCACGGCGATTCCATACGCGACGCCGAGCACTACGTTCGCCGTTTTGCGGGCGACACCCGGAAGCTTCAAAAGTTCTTCCATCGTCTTCGGAACTTCACCTTTGAACTCTTCAACCAGCATCTTGCAAGCGCCCCGAATCGACTTCGTCTTGTTGCGAAAGAAGCCGGTAGTCTTGATGTCCTGCTGCAGCTCAGTGTCGCGAACTTTCAGGTAGTCTTCCGGCTTGCGGTATTTGCGAAAGAGATCAGCGGTGACGATGTTGACGCGTTCGTCGGTGCATTGGGCCGAGAGAATCGTGGCGACTAGAAGTTCAAAAGCGTTGGCATGGTTCAGCGCGCAGTGGGCGTCAGGATGGGCCCGCTTGAGGAGTTTGATAATTTGCTCTGTGCGTTCGCGGCGTTGGGATTTGGTTTCGCGCATTTTGTTTTTATTGGAGTGCGCCGGCAAAGCGAAGCGGCGACAGCGCTTTGGATCGACGTGTCAGAACCGCGAGCGGTAGCGACCGGATCAAGACACGCCTAAGAAATTCCCCGTTGCAAGCTTCGTCATTACAGTCGCCTTGCGATCCGGTCGCTACCGCTCGCGGTTCTGACACGCAAGGCGCTTGATCGGATCCAAAGCGCCGTCGTCGCTTCGCTCTGCCGGCGCACTCCAAATTACAGCTACTTCAGCCGTCCAGTCAGCATCAACGCCAGCATTTTCCAATCACCCATGAACGACCAGAGCGGATGCGTGAAGGTCGCGGGCCGGTTCTTTTCAATGAAGAAATGACTGGCCCAGGCAAACGCGTAACCGGGAATGAGAGCCAGGGGAAACAACCACCACTTGCCGATGGCCATCAGAGTGATCAGCACGCCAATCGCGCACAACGTCCCGATGCAGTGAAGCGCGCGCGTGGCGGGCTGACTGTGTTCGTTGAGGTAATACGGCCAGAAATCGGCAAATGTCCTGAATTTCGTTGACGCCATTTTCCTCATGATCCGAGTAATGTCTTACTTTGCGGTTTTCTTTGCGAGCTTTGCGCCTTTGCGTGAGAACACCTCAGTCAGAGAATGGATTTCACGCAAAGGCGCAAAGACGCAAAGACACGCAAAGTCAAACTAAGATACTTTCGCGGCCCATTCTAACTTGACCGCTCGGGTTGATGCACGGCAAGATCAGTCCCTATGTTTTGCAGTTCCGCCTTGAAGTTATCCTCAAAGGCACTCTCACTAATTCTGGGGATCTTGACTCTGTCCCTTGGGCCGACGCCTGTGCGGGCCCAATCGTACGAACGTGAATTGAACCTCAGCGGCAAAGCGCTCCTGACGATTAAGAACCGCACGGGCCGCGTCTCAGTCATTGCTTCCGACGACGAAAAATCAAAATCCAGTTTGCAAGCGACCTCGGCGAGCGCGCCGGTTGAAGCCAGCGACATCACGGTTTCAGGCAATCAAATCGTGGTGCGCGAACGGGCTTACCGCATCGACCTGACCGTGCGCGTGCCCAAACGCGCGCGCGTCAGCATCGAAAGCGAAAGCGGCATGATCGATGTCATCGGCGACTTTGCGTCCGCGGAAGTGGTCACCAACACGGGCACGATTCACGCCGACGTGCCGTTGGATGCTTTGAAATTCAAGTTTCAATGGGAGTCGAGCCGTCCACGTTTTATGAGTGATGTCGATCTGCCGAAGGTGAAGGAGGGTCGCGCGGGCGCTTTCTCGATTTCCGGCACGCTCGGTCCGGATGCCAAGCGCAAGAAGACCAAGAAGAAGGATTCCGAAAAGAAACCTGATGCCGCCGAATCTACCTACGGCAAAACTGACGGTAACGAGACAGGCGACAAATCTGCCGAGAATGCCGATAAGCCCAAGGACGACGCGGCGGTGAAGGAAGACGAGAAGCAGGAACTCGTCCAATTGAATTTCACGACCCAGCGCGGCGTGATTCTGCTGAATGTCGATCCCAGCATGGCGCCGAACGATTTGCGCGAACGGCCTTTGACCGAAGCAGCGAAGGCAATTGTGCGTAGCGGCGACGGGCCTTTGCGCGACGCCATTCGTAAAATCAGTCCCAGGTGGTTTGGTGATTACGCGCGGACCTTGCCGGCGCCGCAGCGCGAGCCTTCACTCGTCGAACGCCGCGGGCCGGGAGAATTGGTCACGGCGGTGGCCCCGCAACTGATGCGGGTAAATGCCAGCGTCACGGACCGCAATGGCCGGGCAATTGCGGGAATGCGCGATGCCGATTTCGTGGTTTACGAAGACGGAAGCGAACGCAAAATTGTGACGGTGACGCCGGCCACTGAGCCTTTCAATTTGGTGCTGTTGCTGGACGTTTCCGGCAGCGTGGAAGAGCGACTTGATTTTATCCGCAAGGCCGCGCGCGACTTTCTCAGTACGGCCAGCCCGCAGGATCGAATTTCAATCATAAGCTTTCACGACGACATTAAGATCATCTCTGACTTTACGACCGATCGACGGGTGCTATCACAGAAGCTTGATGAACTGGACGCCGGGGGTGCGACGGCGTTGTACGATGCGCTGGGCTACACGTTGGTGAGCACGCTGAAACCTCTGCGCGGCGACCGCACGGCGGTGGTCATACTTTCCGACGGCGACGATAACAAATCTTTTGTGCCTTATCCGGCGATTCTCGAAGCGGTGATCGAGTCAGGCGCTTTGATCTATCCACTTTATGTGCCGTCGGGGCTGATTCCTGAATCGACTGTCCCTCGGCCTTCGCTGACGGCTGATCCGATGCGCACGAAATATTTGACCATCACCACGCGCGCGGCGGAAGAGGGCGAAAAGCTGGCCTCGGTGTCCGGGGGATTGTTCTATCCGATTAAGCGACTCGAGGATTTGCAGAAAGCGTACGACGACGTGGTGGCGCAGATGCGTACGGCTTACACAATCACTTACTCTTCGAACGCGAATGGCACCGGGCATCGAAGAATTCGCGTGCGCGCCAATCGTGACGGCGCTTCCGTGCGATTGAGTCCCGCGGTGGCCAGGCCCAACTGATCCGTTCATTTGGAGTGCGCCGGCAGAGTCCCGATTCATCGGGACGCGACGGCGCTTTAGATCCTTTGGCGACAACGAAAGCCGCAAGAAATGCGGAACTCCAAACCAAAGCGCCGTCGCCGCTTCGCTCTGCCGGCGCACTCCAAATAAGAGGTCCTGCCGTTGCAAGCCGAGCCTTCCCAGACATCAGACTCCGAATTGTTACGTGCAATCTCGCGCGGCGATGAGCAGGCATTGGCAGCGATCTATGACCGTTACCGCCTAATCCTATTCGGTCTTATCCTTCGTATAGTACATGACCGCCAGGAGGCGGAGGATGTTTTACAGGAAGCATTCCTGCAGGTGTGGCGCCGGGCGGTGGACTTTGATGAATCGCGGGGCCGGGTCTTTACGTGGCTGGTAACCATAGCCCGGAGCCGCGCGCTCGATCGTCTGCGGACCATCGGCAGCCGGACAAAACTGGCGGATGAAGTTCTCGCGCACTCCCCAAATGACCAAGCGGGCGACGCCGCGAAAGATGCAGTTAAGTCAGAGCAAGGTTTGATCGTGCGGCGGGCGCTGGCGGAACTACCGGAAGAGCAGCGACAGACGTTGCTGCTGGCTTACTTTGAAGGGTTGACGCAGACTGAAATTGCCGCGCGGCTGGGCGATCCGCTGGGTACAGTAAAGACCCGAATGCGTTCAGGATTAAGTAAATTGCGACAGTTGCTAAAAGATTCGCGCGGCCTGTGATGATGGAACATCAGGAATATCAGGAGCTCTTGACCTTGCATGCGCTCGGCGCGCTGGACACGTCCGATCGGGTGAAGATTGAAGACCACCTGCAAGGCTGTTCCGCTTGCCGCAGCGAATTGATCGAGTTGCGCGACAGCGCAGCTCTGCTGGCGCACGCCGCGCCGCCGGCCGAGCCCGGCGCTGATGTGCGAGCGCGCATCATGGACCGGGTACATCGCGAACCTCGCGTTCAACCTGTCCATAAAGCCTCTGCCTCTGTCGTTCCTTTCAGGGCCCGCCAGGAAACCAGCGTTTGGCGGAATGCGCTAAGACTCGCCGCTGCGATCGCTTTCGTGGCTCTGCTAGTTGGAGTGGTCCTGCTTTGGCAGCGCGAAGTCAGAACGCGTCAGGAACTCGCGCGTCTATCACAACAAGTCGAGCAGCAAAACAGCGAGCTTGGCCGTTACCGTGAGGCCTTGGCGAATCAGCGCGAAGCATTCGAGCTATTAAATTCGCCCGGCATGAAGAAGATGGAGTTGGCCGGCACGCAAACAGCCAACACAGCGCGCGGTACGTTTGTCTATGATCGAAATACCGGCCGCGCCATGCTTCTGACCGCAGGTCTTCCCGCTGCTCCGGCGGGGATGGCCTACGAAGTCTGGTTCATTCCCAAAGGCCATTCGCCAATGCCCGGCAAAACCTTCAACGTCGATGCCGGCGGTCAGGCAATGATGATGGACCGAGTGCCCCCCGAAGCGCGAGACAATGCGGTTATTGCCATCACCCTCGAACCAAAGAGCGGATCGGCCTCGCCGACGGGAGCGATTTATCTAGCTAGCCCTGCGTTGTAGTCAGTACCGGGAGCGGTAGCGACCGGGTTATGTTTACGGCCATCGATTACTATGCTACCCGGTCGCTACCGCTCCCGGTACTGACCTCGCGCCTTGCGAGAAAGTTTTTCCCTTACAGCTAAATCCGATCCTTTCGCAGCACCCGTATCTATTCCAGAAGTTCGCAAAATCGCAGTTAGAGGAGAGGACAAAAATGAAAAGGCTTTTCGCCATTCTGTTTGTGATCGCTGGAACCGCGTTGGGAGCGTCAAACGCTTCCGCGCAGATGATGAAGGAAAATCCGATGGTGGGTGGGGCGGCAATGTTTCCGAGCAAGACCATCGTTGCCAACGCCGCAAATTCCGCAGACCATACTACGCTCGTCGCCGCGGTGAAGGCGGCGGGATTGGTTGACACGCTCAACAGCGCCGGGCCGTTCACGGTCTTTGCGCCGACCAATGCGGCCTTTGATCAATTACCGGCCGGAACCGTGGACATGCTGCTCAAGCCTGAAAGCAAAGCGATGCTGAGTACGGTCCTGACCTATCACGTCGTGTCCGGAAAGTACGACTCGAATGCTCTGGCCAAGCTGATCAAAAAAGGTAAGGGCAAGGCCTGGTTGAAAACGGTGAGCGGTGGCACTCTCACTGCAATGATGGATGGTGGTAACATCGTGCTGCGAGATGAAAAGGGTGGCACGTCAACCGTCACAACCGCAGACGTCTATCAATCCAACGGCGTCATTCATGTCGTAAACGCAGTGTTGATGCCGAAGTAGTTTTTGCGCGATCGAGCGCGATTGAAAATGATCCGGGCGGCTAACGGTACGCATGCTTCCAGCGTGCTCTATTAAGAAGCACCTGCAGCGTGACGGGCAAGAAAGCACGCTGGCAGCGTGCGTACCGCGCCGCCCTCACTTCCATAGATCGATTCCTGAAAGGAGCACGAGAAAAAAGAGATGATTAGAAAAATCACCTTAGCTTTCTGTTTGTTGGCCGCCGCAGCTTTATCGGTCAGCGCGCAAACCCCAATGAACGCGTCGATCCCCAATAGTGGAAATGTTGGCGCGCAGGACAAGAAGACGCTCTACGCGCGGCTGGGCGGATACGATGCGATTGCCGCGGTCACCGATGACTTTGTCGGGCGGCTGGTTAGCGATAAGAACCTTGCGAGGTTCTTTGTCGGGCATAGCGAGGATTCGTTAAAGAAGATTCGCATGCACGTGATCAACCAGTTGTGCGAGGCTGCCGGCGGACCGTGCAATTACACCGGACGCGACATGAAGGCGGCGCACAAGGGCCTGGGAATTACGGGTGCAGAGTGGGATGCGTCGGCGAAACACCTGGTCGATACGCTTAATAAGTTCAAGGTCCCCAAGGCTGAGCAGGACGAACTACTCGCGGTCGTCACCAGTTTGAAGAAAGACATCGTCGACAAGCCGTAGTCGCATGGAGTCAGTACCGGGAGCGGTAGCGACCGGGTAAGCGATCGCACTGGTTGCATCAGTTGACCCGGTCGCTACCGCTCCCGGTACTGACCTCGGGCCAACATGCTCCTCTTTCCTCAGAATCTTCCGCGGCCCGTGATTTGGTATGCCCCGGTAAGAAACGGATTAGTCCTTTTCTCTTTGCCGATGGTCGTGGTTGGTCCATGACCGGAATAAACTTCCACGTCGTCCCCCAGCGGCAGTAGTTTATTGAAGAGCGAATCCATCAGTTGCTCACTCGAGCCGCCCGGCAAATCGGTCCGGCCGATTGAACCCGCGAACAAACAATCACCGACGAAAACTTTTTTCTCGTTTGGCTCAAACAGCACCACGTGGCCCGGCGTGTGGCCGGGACAGTGGATTACTGTGAAACTCAGCTCACCTACCTGGTAAACCTGCCCGTCGCTCCAATGTTCGTCAGCTTTTGGCGGCGGCGCGTAGTCAAATCCATATTCGGCCCATTGAGATTGCGGAATTCCAATCCAGGCCGGCTGAGTGGGCAAGGCGTCGTAGATGAATTCGTCCGCGGGGTGAATGATGATCTGGGCTTCCGGCTTTCGCTTCTTCAGCCCGGCGACACCGCCGATATGATCCATGTGCGCGTGCGTGCAGGTGATCGCCTGAAGCTCGAGTCCATGCTTTTCGATCGCCTCAACGATCTCATCTGAGTCGTCGCCGGGATCGATGCAGATGGCCCGCCTGGTTTTCTCACATCCGACGATGCGCGTGTGTTGCTGGAAGGCGGTGACAGTGATTTCTTCGATAATCATTTTTTGAAGAACGTACTTTGTTCTTTGTGCTTTCTACTTTGATGCCTATTCAACCAATATCTCCGTTCGACCGAGACCAAAGCACAAAGACCAAAGCATTAAGTACAATCCAAGAGTATAATTCCTCATAGGAATTTCCGCATTAGCCGTTATGCCATTAAGCGCTACAGCAGCTTCACTCGCTGATGTTTTGGACGAGATGACCGCCGAAGGCGCGCCGGAATTGGTCGAGCATCTCGATAAGGCCGCCCTGAAATGTTACGCGTGTGGACACCGCTGCCTCATCAAAGAGGGCAAGCGCGGCATCTGCAAAGTTCGCTTCAACGAAGGCGGACGTCTGCGCGTGCCGGTGAATTACGTGGCCGCGCTGCAATGCGATCCAACTGAGAAGAAACCCTTCTTTCATGCGTTGCCGGGCTCTGACACGCTGACGTTTGGCATGCTCGGTTGCGATTTGCACTGCGCGTATTGCCAGAATTGGTTGACGTCGCAAGCGTTGCGTGATGACGCGGTGGTCTCGCTTCCGAATGTAGTGACGGCGGACAGATTGGTCGCCATGGCGAAAGCCTACGGCGCGTCGATGGTTGGATCGAGTTACAACGAACCATTAATCACCGCTGAGTGGGCCGTCGAAGTTTTCCAGAAAGCAAAGCCGGAAGGTTTTCGTACTGCATTCATCTCGAACGGAAACGCGACGCCGCAAGTTTTGGATTATCTCCGGCCCTGGACCGATTGCTACAAGATTGATCTAAAGTCGATGAGCGACAAGAACTATCGCCAGCTCGGCGGCGTGGTCGATAACATTCTCGACACGGTGAAGATGGTTCACGAGCGCGGCTTCTGGGAAGAGATCGTGACGCTGGTGATTCCCGGCGTCAACGATTCGGAAGATGAACTGAGGCGCGCGGCAGATTTAATCGCGTCCGTTTCGCCGGATATCCCCTGGCATGTGACCGCCTTTCATCAGGACTATCACATGAAGGACAAGGCCAACACGACGGCGGAACAACTCATACGCGCCTGCGAAATTGGACGCGAGGCGGGACTGCGTTACATCTATGCGGGTAATCTGCCGGGCAGAGTGGGACGTTGGGAAAACACTTACTGCCCGGGCTGCGATGAATTGCTGGTTGAGCGCTACGGCTACTTAATCAGAAAAATGAAAGTTACCGCCGAAGGAAAGTGTCCCGCGTGCGCCAAGACCATTCCCGGAATTTGGTCCTAGAAAACAAGTGGCACAGACTTCAGTCTGTGATTCCCTTTCGAGATCACAGACTGAAGTCTGTGCCACTTATTTGCTTCCGCGTGATTTCGTTGCTAACCCTTCTTCTCAGGCTTGGCGGGCGCAGCTTCTCGCGCGGGCGTGCCCTGATGGAACAGCGCGCGCCACTTGCCGTCGCGGTTGACCCAAACCGTTGAATGAAATTCCTTCTCAGGCTTCATTCCGGGAATCATGACAGTGTAGGTAACAACCGAAGCGTCGTCATCCAGCTTGAGCGTCTTCCAATCGCTCAGTTGGACCTTGGAAAAATCGAACATGCTCACGCCTTTTACCGAACCGGCTTTGTCATAGACGCCATCAGCCTCGAGCTCCATCGCATCGCTGGCAAGATAGGAAGCAAAGGCGTCAAAATTCTTGCTCTTTAAAGCATCCCAAACCAGCTTTTCGTTCGCGGTTGCATCGGCGGTAGTCTCTGCAGGCTTGGCCGTGGGACTTGCCGGCGGTTTTGTTGATGGCGCTGGCGCTGGCGGGGGCGGTGTCGTGCGCGCGAGCGTCTCCTGATAAAAAGGTGTTACCCATTCGCCGTTGCGATTCACATAGACGGATGCTTCGCGGTATGGACCTGGGGGTATCGCTTCGCCTTTAAAAGATCCCTTCACCGTTGCGCTGTAAGTAATGATGACCGCATCTTTATCGATCGTCAGCATCTTCCAGTCAGCAAACGTCACGTCGGTCAATTCGAAATCCTTTATCGTCGTGAGAGTCGTCGCCCGATCGTGCACGCCGTCATCCAGCACTTCCAGGTAGTCGCTGGACATTGACTTCGCGAATCCGTCCCAATCCTTTTTCTTGACGGTATCCCAAACGGCTTTCTCCTTCGCGATAATGTCCGACTCAGATACCGCACCGGTGGTCGTCTTCGTCTCGGGGGGCTTGTTCGCATTCGACGTCGTGTTGCTGTTATTGCCAGTCGGGATGGTGGCGCAAGCCGCCGCAACCACCAACAGAGACACGAGTACAAAAATCTTCTTCATATGTAGACTCCTTTTACTGAGATACTTAGCGTGTAGTGCTTCTATGCCAAAACCGTACGCCAGTCAAGCCTAATTGGCGAAGGTTGCCACGGGCACGTGCACTCAATCGGCATGAAGCTCCAACCGGCAAAGCGAGACGCTTGCGCTCCAGTCATCGCTCACGGCGTCGCCGTTGTTCTTGCCGGAGATGGTCTCGGCGTCGCTGGTCGGGCAGCGGGTGTTGATCTTGGAACGGGCGACGTCCGTGTCGTCGGACTTGGTTTCGTCACGGCCGGCACTGACGGTGATGGTAACGCCTTCGGAGTGGGCGAAGCGGTCACAACCGGCGACTGAACCTTGGTGCTCGACAATGCGACAAACTGCCACTGACCATTGCGCCGAGCAAAAGTATCCAGCGAAATGTATTGCCCGCTGATGTCTGTCACGCGGTCTGACTGTTTGATTTTTGCGTTCTTGACGGTGTAGCGCAGAGTGACCACGGCGGAATCCTTATCCAGGACGTTCACTTTCAAATCAGAAACGTCCCATGAATCGAAGGTCACGTTTCCGGCTTCGATGTCTTTCACGTCCTGTTCCTTGGTGCCCGTCGAGCCGTCCGGGTAAACGATCATGACGTCGTCGGCTTCGACCCGGCGCAGGGTCGCGCCGTCACGTTCCTTAATGATGCGCGGCCAATCATTCTCCATCCGCGTCAATTCCGTGGTGATCGCGGCGATGTCCGGAGTTGGTTCGGGAGTAGGTGTGGGCGCCAGAGCTGCATTGTTGTTGGGTGCGTTTGCGCAACCAGCAAGTGTGATTAGTGATGCGACCGCCATCAGCACGAGCGCGCGGGAAAAATGGTTTTTCATCGTCAAAAACTCCCTTTTCGTATTGGCCATGAGCCGTTTACCCTCTTATGCTTCTAAGTCAATTTCCGACCTGAGTCAATAGGCGATCCCCGGACTGGGCCAGCCCGGAAGGCGGTGCAATATTGTATTGACTTGTAATTAGTCCTGTCCTATTGTCAGTGCCAAGAAATGGGCCCCAAAGTGATAGGTGTTTTCAGGGCGCTCGTTTCCAACCTTCCGTCGCGTTTTTCTAACGCGGCCCACTCGATGAGGAGGATTTTGATGTTTTGCGTTTCCCTTAGACTCATTTCAAGTCGAGTCATCAGGCCATCGACCGCTCTCTTGGCGGCTTTAATTTTGCTTGCCCTTTCGGCTAGTTCGCACGCTCAACGCCCCCGCAACGGCGACGAACCTTTGTTTAGCGATTTCAAAGGCGTGCGCATCGGCATGACCACGGACGAGGCCCGCAAGAAACTGGGCAATCCCCGCGACAAAGGTGACGAGCAGGACTTCTACGTCTTCAACGATAACCAGGCGGTACAGGTTTATTACGATAAGGCCAAAACCGTTTCGGCTATTTCGATCGATTTCATGAGCGGCGCCACCGACATTCCGGTGCCGAGGGATGTGATCGGCGGTGAAGCTGACACGCGTCCTGACGGCTCCGCGTACAAGATGGTCCGCTACCCGAAAGCCGGCTACTGGGTTTCATACAGCAAGACCGCAGGCAGCTCGCCAACCATCACGATTACGATGCAGAAGATCGAGCATTGAAGATTAGTGCCGTTAGGCACTCGTATTTAAAGTCGAAGTCTCCTTACACAAATGCGGCCCGCCGGATCGAAGCATGCGCCGATCCTGCGGGCCGATGTTTTCAACAAACGGCGCAAGTCATCGCCGCCGGATCTATTTTGATGAACGGCGTTAGAGTACCGACTTCAGTCGGCTGTGGCACAGACTTTAGTCTGTGATATGACGCTCACTGCTTCCTGTTCTGCGTTCCACAGACTGAAGTCTGTCCCACGTCATCGCTCTCCGCTGGACAGTTCACAAGCTCTCATGATGAACTGGTTGTTTCGCAATCAGGAGGAATTCTTTTCAAACAATGCTTCGTGCAGGATTTGTCGGTTTACCCAACGTAGGAAAGACCACGCTCTTCAATGCCGTGACGGCGCAATCATCGGCGCTGATCGCCAACTACGCATTTTCGACCAGTAAGCCAAACGTCGGCGTCGTGGCTGTTCCGGATGAACGGCTCGAGCCGTTGGCCAAGGTCGTCAAGACGGAAGTGCTCGTGCCGGCGAGTGTCGAGTTCGTAGACATCGCGGGCCTGGTGCGCGGTTCGTCGCAGGGTGAAGGGATGGGCAATCAATTTCTGCACGCCATCCGCGAAACCGACACCATTGTTCACGTGGTGCGCTGTTTCGAAAACGACTCGGTTGTGCACGTCGACAACACAATCGACCCGCGACGCGACATTGAGACGATTCAAATCGAATTAGCTTTGGCTGATCTCGCGACCGTGGAACGACGGCGCGAGCGCGTACAAAAAACGGCCAAGGGCGGAGATAAAGCGGCGCGTGCCGAATTAGCGGTGCTGGATAAATTGCAGCCCGTGCTCGAAGAGTTCAAGCCCGCGCGCAGCATTACTCTCGCGGATGACGAGCTGCCGATTGCCCGTAACTATTTTCTGCTAACGATGAAGCCGACGATCTATGCGGCCAACGTCAATGAAGCCGCGCTCGCTGCGCCTGCCGAAAATGAATTTGTGAAAGCTGTGCAGGCTTTTGCCGCCGAGGAAGGTTCGGACTGTGTGGTGATTTGCGCGCAGCTCGAAGCCGATCTGGTCGACCTGTCGCCTGCGGAACGCGTTGAGTACCTGGAATCGTTAGGCGTGAAAAGCAGCGGCGTCGATCAGTTGATCAAGAGCGCGTATCGCGTGCTCGGCCTGATGTCTTTTCTCACCGCCGGCGAAAAAGAAGCGCGCGCCTGGACCATCCCGCAGGGCTCGCGCGCGCAGGACGCGGCCGGCGCAATTCATTCGGACATTGCGCGCGGATTCATTCGCGCTGAAATTGTCAGCTATGACGATCTGGTGCGCGCGGGTTCGTACGCCGCCGCGCGCGAACAAGGTTTGTTAAGACTGGAAGGCAAAGACTACATCATGCAGGAGGGTGATGTAGTCAATTTCAGATTCAATGTGTGAAGTTCGACTCAACGCAGCACCGCGCGGATACCCACAATGATCAAGTAAATGATCGCCACCACGATCGCTACTTTGATCAGCGCGATGGCCACGCCGACCAACATCCCGATGATGCCCAGAGCGACTCCCGCTAACGCCAAAACGAGGGGGATGCCCACCGCGAGCACGAAAATCACCAGCAATACGATTCCGACTATCCTGAAAATGTCACCTGCTTCTTTCATCTTCCCTGTCCTGAGACCTTTCTTTTTTCGCGGCTTTTGGGCTTCTTCCGCGTCAATATACGACAGTCCCGTCCAGATCGTTCCGTCCAGCTGAAAAAACTTCGGTGGCGCCCTCTGGTAACGCAAACTGTTAGTTTGCGTGCGATGCCGCCGTGCATTCAACTGGAACGCAGGCAGTATCGGGGTAAATGTGTGTTACTCGAACACTGTTGCTGTCGGTCCCGGAGGGACCGAATGTTTATAGAAACACGAGCATCATGGAATGAGGCTCCAGAGGAGCGAAACATTCCACGGTCGACCTGCTCTTGTTACGCTCCTCCGGAGCTAAAAGAAATCATCGGCGTGACGGTCTATAAACATTTGGCCGCTCTGCGGCCAGTTCCGAAGTTTCTAATGATCACACCAAACAGAATCACGCCATTACCAGGCAAGCTGCGTTACATTCCCAAAAAAAGGCCGCCCCGAAAGGCGGCCATGGAAAAGCATTTTGATGATTGGTTACGGAACGATTTTGAAGACGCCAACGCGAAGCCCGGTCGGCTTAACAATCGCGCCCATCTTGGCGGCATCTTCAGTCGTTAAGAGCAATCCGAAATCCTCAAAAGCCGTGTCAGATTTGATTTCAGCTTCGTTACGTCCGCGCACGTTCACAATTTGGCCCAGACGTTGGAATTGGTTGTCCGGTGAGACAGCCCACAACACATATGCCAGTCCTTTTGGCGCTTCTTTGAGTTCGTGGAAGTGCATCCGCACTTCGGTCATCTTGCCGTTCTTGTGCGGTTCGATGAATAAGTTAGCGCGCGCACCTTCCGCGGCGCCGGTAAAGTCGATCTCGAATTTCTGCGTGTCACCTTTCTTGAATGAAGGAACTCCCAGCATGGGGACCGCATAATCCGAGACGGCCGCGACAGTCGCAGGGATCTCCGCTGCTGCAGTGGTAGGGACAGCCGCTACCGTCGTCGGGACAGTCGTTACGGTCGTCGGGACAGTCGTTACGGTTGTAGGAACAGCCGGGACGACGGTGGTCGGGACGACAGCCGCTACTTGCTCGCCGACAGCCGTGTCTTTGCTAATCGGAATCACAGTGAATCCGGCCGGCACGGCACTGCGGAAGAAGATTTTGGTATTCGCATCGTAAGCGGTCAGGGTTGCTTCCGGTGAAGCGACTAACATGAATTTGGTTAATGGTATCGTCGTAGTGTAGGTTCCCAGCCCGTTAGCGATCTCTACTGGTCCGAGCGTAGTCACAACTCCGGTCGGATCGACCGCGTAAAGGTTCAGCGCTGCCAAATCATTGGGCAGGCTCGTCAAATTAATTTTGATCGTACTGCCGTTCGCATCGCGAAGAATCGTCGCGGTTCCCGTGGCTCCGGCGATCCCGACTGGATTCAAAGTAACAACGGTCTCTTTGCCGACGGGATATTCAACAATGGTGTAGGTGCCGTCAGCGTTCTGCACGGCTTGAACTTTGGTGACTGTCGTTGTTTGTGTTGTCTGCGCGTTAATGGCCGTGACGGCCGCCAGCGAAATTAAGAGCGTGAGCCCCAGAATTGCGATAAGACCTTTCCTCATACTTGTCCCTCCTTTAGCAAAACCATGGTTGTTGTTTGTCGGGATTGTCGGGATGTTGAGACTCGTCCAACGTTCGGCATGTGCAACAGACGTGCCGAAAAGGCTTCAGTGAGTTATGAGAGAAAAATTAGCGGGAATTGAAGTCTGGCCGTTCGAGAGCACAGCAAACGATACAGAGAAGTGTATTGTTGTTCCGTTCGGATTGAGGTCAGTGCTTCACGCCGTAAGTAACTGCTACCCCGCCATCTTTTAACGTCCGGCAATTGAGCAGCTTAAGGTCTATCTGTTGAGACATTTCATGGAAGAGTGGAATTCCCGAGCCGAGGAGCACCGGTTGGATGTTGAGGACAATTTCGTCGATCAGATCTGCTTCGAAGAGAGTCTTCGCGAGTTCGCCGCCGCCGAAAATGACAATGCCTTTGCCCTTCTGTTGTTTGAGATTCTTTACAAAGGCGCCTGCATCTCCGCTGACAACTTGAACGTTCTTATCCGGTTTCTTGCGCGCCGCCAAAGCCTTCGTCAACTCGGCAACTCTTTTCTTCGAGCGCGTGAAAACATAATTCTTCGCGCCGGGGTATGAAGTCTGTCCTGAAGCCACCATGACTTCAAAAGTCTTGCGCCCGATCAATAAAGTATCGACTGTCTTCATGAACTTCGCGCTGATCTCAGCGACTTCATCGTTCCAGTGAAGCCAATCGTAGGCGCCATTCTTGCGCGCGATGTAGTTGTCGAGGCTGTTGGCGAGACCGAGTGTAACTTTGCGCATGGGTTTTGATGGCATCGGTTCTCTTCTTTAGCAGAGAGTGAATCAGGACGTGCTCGAAAGACCGTTCTTCGCTCCGTCAGGAGCGAAATGTTTAGAGCAAGCAATTCCCAAATCCGATTGAGCTCCTTTAGGAGCGAAACATATGCGAGTCGCTTCGAACCTTGCGCTCCTAAAAGGAGCTCGAAGAATAAGAAAAAAATCGAGTGCTATAAACATCGTCACGCCTGACGGCGTGAAAACCAATTCGGTTCACCTCATTCGTCGCTCCTGGGCCGACGCCTCGATCAAAATCTTGAGCCGCTTGAGCCTGGTCTCTTCCTGCTTGGCGCTGACCACATACCAGTTCATTAGTTTGCGATACCCGGGCGGTTGCGCCTGAAAGAATTTCCAGGCGGCTTTGTGGCGCTTGAATTCTTTGGCGTAGGGTTCGACCAGCTCGGGGCTTCTTTGTTCGTATGCATAAATGCCGGAGCGATATTCTTTGCGCGCCTCCCAGGCCTTCATGCCCGCCGGCTTCATTCGTTTCTCTTTAATCAAGCGCTCGACGTTGCGCATGTTGACCGCGCTCCAGACGCTGCCAGGCTTGCGCGGCGTAAATCGAATTTTGTAACTCTCTTCGTCAATCGTTTTGCGAATGCCGTCAATCCAGCCGAAGCAAAGAGCCTCATCAACCGACTGCGGCCAGTCGATGCTCGGCTTGCCGGAGCTCTTTTTATAGAAGCCAACCCAGAGCTCTTTTGATTTGTCGTGATTGGCCGCGAGCCATTTGTGGAAAGCCGCAGGGGTTGGAAAGAATTTGGGATTCACAGTAGCCTACGCGCGGGCGGTCAGTACCATCCGCGTCAGCGGATGGGATAATGAGGCCTCCTTAACCCACCTGCTAACGCAGATGGTACTGACCCTGGGAAAACCAACTAATAATTTCTCAGTCCCACAATCGCCTTCAGCACATCAGCACTCTGCGGCAGGATCGCGTCCTCGAGCACCGGCGCGTAGGCGACGAAGGAATCTAGCGCAGCGACGCGGCTAACCGGAGCGTCCAGGAATTCAAACAGTTCATTTGAAATCCGTGCGGCGATCTCTGCGCCGTAACCCCAGGAAAGCGTATCTTCGTGAGCCACGATTACGCGTGAAGTCTTCTTCACCGATTCCGCAATCGCATTCCAGTCGTAAGGACTCAAAGTGCGCAGATCGATGATCTCGACACTGATGCCCTGCTTCTCGGCTTCTTTCGCGGCAACCAACGAACGTTGGACCAGCGCGCCGTACGTGATTATGGAAATGTCGTTTCCTGCGCGCACCTTCTTTGCCTTGCCGAAAGGAATCATGAAGTCATCGCCGGGATAAGGTGACTTGTTGTAAGCCTGGCGATAGAGATGCTTGTGCTCAAGGAACAACACTGGATCGTCGCAGCGAATCGAGGTGCGCAACAATCCATTCGCATCCAGCGCATTCGAGGGATAGACCACGCGCAGACCCGGAATCTGTGTGAAGAGCGACACGCCGGACTGTGAGTGATAGATGGCGCCGCCTTTCAGATAGCCACCGACCGGGACCCGCATCACGACCGGCGCCGAAAAATCATTGCCTGAACGCCAGCGCATCACCGCCAGCTCATTGCGAATCTGGTGAAAGGCCGGCCAGATGTAATCAAAAAACTGAATTTCGACGACGGGCTTCAATCCACGCGTCGCCAGGCCGATCGCGCGGCCGACGATGTTTGCTTCCGCGAGCGGCGAGTTGTAAACGCGCGCGCTGCCAAACTCTCTTTGCAGGTTCGCCGTGACTTTAAAGACGCCGCCCTTGCCTTTTACTTCTTCGAGAAATTTCTCGCGTGAACAATCTGCGACGTCTTCGCCGAAAACAACGATACGCGGATCGCGCTTCATTTCCGTGTGCAGGCAGCGATTGATCAAATCGACCATCGTGCCCGGCTTGTCACCCAACTCGACCTGATCTTCCGTGTCGAATTCCTTTGAAGTGGGATCGACGTCCGGTGAGTAAATAAAATTTGTGGCCGTTTCGGCCGCGGGTTGCGGACTGGCCAGAGCCGCGTCGGCGGCCTCAGTCAATTCGCGATCAATTTCGTCTTTCAGATTCTGCAGCTCATCCTGGCTGGCGACTCCCTCGTGGATCAGCAGTGTGCCAAATCTCTTGATCGGATCGCGTTCAGCGTCGGCGACGCGCTCAGTTTCCGCGCGATAAAGTTTTTCATCGTCAGACAGTGAATGCGAGTAAGGCCGAATCACTTTGGCGTGCACGAATGAAGGCCCGCGATTCTTCCGGCAGTTATCAACCGCGCGTCGCATCACGGCCAGCGATTCAATCGGATCGGTGCCGTCACAACGCTGTCGATACAAATTCGGAAACCCGGAAACCAACTTTGAAATATCGCCGCCGGCAGTTTGCACTTCGACCGGCACGCTGATCGCATAACCGTTGTCCTCGAGCAGAAACACAACCGGCAGGCGCAAGTTGCACGCGGTGTTCAGAGCTTCCCAAAACTCGCCTTCGCTGCTGGTGCCATCCCCAAGCGAAACATAAACAACCTCGTCGTTGCGAAAATTCTTTATGCGCCGCTTCAGTTCCTTGACCAGCTTGATCCGATAGCCCGCTTCAGCACAGCCGACAGCTTGGAGCAACTGGGTGCCGGTCGGCGAGGATTGCGAGACAATGTTGAGTTTCTTGTGGCCCCAGTGCGAAGGCATCTGCCGGCCGTGCGAGTTTGGATCGGCTTCAGCGCCGACGCTTTCGAGCAACATTTCGAGCGGCGTCATCCCTAACTGCAAACA
>UEXV01000090.1_pt1 | contig 35181 bp, 26 predicted proteins | sample 4301181 | NCBI WGS metagenome assembly UEXV01 (sample SAMEA4773175, study PRJEB27434) | metagenome | biome: 2259; feature: agricultural soil; material: soil | place: USA | collected 2014-09 | depth 0.25 m | reverse complement strand
TAGCCATGATTCCCCAATAGCCGTTTTCAAGATTGGTTATTTTGTTGGTGACGTCATAATTTTTCGCGACCGCCTTCCAAGCAGTCTCGTCGTCCGGTCGCAGTGGACCCGCCGGCAACCCATAGCTGATCGATTGGTCAAAGCGCGCGGAGTACTCTGCCCATTCTCGTGCGTTTGCAGGTAACGCGCCAATCGATATCGCTCCCGCCGCGGCAATCCCGCTTCCCAAAAACTGTCTTCGTGTGACCGGTTGTTTTCTCATGGTATCGGGGACGTTCTTCAATTCACGATTTATTATTTACGATTTACGATTTGGTTTGATCATGATTGAGTTTTAGACCTGGGACGGAGGGATGATACCGCGAAGCGGGAGGATCATGAATGTGAGGATTAGTGCCGTCCGTGACCGGCGCTAACATCCCATCTTAAAATCGATACACCCAACCATGAAGACCCGCCTGCAAGAGATCTTCGACAAAGATGCCCGCGAGTTAGGATTTGGCGGGCTGTTCGACGAGACACGAGTCAAAGCCCCATTCAACCGGCTCTATCTTCATCATCGGGCCCGATTCGAATCCCATATTCAGTCTATCGAGCGAATCCGCTTGCCAGAGAAACGTCTCAGAATAGCGATGGGTTTCGCGGACTCGGCTGAATTTAACGCTTTCGCATTCCCACACGACGATCAGTATTTCGTGGGCATGCCATACGGAACCGTTTTGATTCTGAACGATCTTTATCTGCGAATCCTGGCAAGCCAAACTGTACTGCTACAGATTGGCGATCCTGGATCCCAGCCGAAACCAGAGCTGCTTGATTCCATTCTCACCTCTGCTGACGGCTTACCAATCGCGTCTGACAATCCGCTTGGGTTAAACGTGGGCCCAACAGACCCTATCCGTGAAGCTTACGCCGCTTATCTGATTCAAATCGCATTTGAATTCCTATTTGCTCATGAATACCAGCACATTGAGGGTGGGCATCTAGATTGGAATCTTAATCGTGGCCGGAAGATGATCTGCGAATATTGGGCGGATGAGCTTAGGGCCGAAGAAGCGTTAGACAAACAGGTTCTCGAGATAGACGCCGATGCTGCGGCGGTTCGATGGTCGTTAAAGATTACGATGGACAAGAGTAACGATCATTGGCGCGTGCCCCCGGCACTAACAGAATTGTTGACTGTCGCGGAAAACAGGTTAAGAGCCTGGCTCTTTGCAACTGGAACCCTCTTTCGTTTGATGGATGAAATGGGATGCCGGTCGAACCACTTTGCGCAAATGTCACATCCTCCGGCGTTGATGCGCTCGTATTTTTGTCTTCCTGCTGCGACTTACATACTCGGCGGCCTGCCTTTAACCCACGGGGTGCTTGACCTGCTGCCACTGGCAACCGATGAGGCAGATCTTGCGCTTCGTTCGATCGCACATGCGCCACCCAAGGCTCCGGGAATTCGCGATGCCTTGTCGCGTGGATCGCGTGAGTACGCTATTCACATTAATCGACTCATAAGACACTGGCCGCAAGTACGCTCAGAGTTATCGCCGATAGCGGCGAGACTGGGCGGCTCAAACGCGCCGGACGAGTACTTTGAATTGATACCTTAACCCAGAGAAATATCGAACCGGGGTCAGGCCTGCAAAGAAATATCTCAACATCACTTGGGCGGAAACATTCTGGGGCTCCTTGAAAAAAGTTGACAAACGAAAGAGAATCCAGCCAAGCATGCGACAGCCGAGAGCGATTGACTTGTTTTCAGGATGCGGAGGACTCACAGAGGGTCTCAAGCAAGCTGGCTTTCGTGTGATCGGTGCTATAGAGTGCAACGATCTCGCCGTCAAGACTTATAAAGCCAATCACAAAAACGTTCGCGTTTGGTCAAAGGAAATTCAAAAAGTCTCAGTCGCTGAAGTCAGACGGAAACTCAAACTAGGACGCGGTGAGCTAGAGCTCTTGGCAGGATGTCCGCCGTGCCAAGGCTTCTCTACCATCACGACGCTGAACGGCAATCGTAAGCGAAGCTCTGACGGTCGCAACGATCTGATCTTTGAATTTATGCGATTTGTTCGCGGTCTCAAGCCCAAAGCGATTATGCTTGAGAATGTTCCTCGCCTCGCAACAAACTGGAGGCTGAAGCTGGTGCTCGCGGAATTGCGGCGCTTGGGCTACGAATGCAATGCGGCTGTCTTGGATGCCGCCGAATATGGCGTGCCACAGCGTCGTCGCAGGTTCGTGTTACTAGCAGGTCGAGGAGTCGAGATTCCATTTGCGGCCCAAGCGCGTTATCAACTCGTGGTTCGAGACGCGATTGGTAAACTGAGCAAGCGTGCAAAGAAACATTCGCTTCACAAATACAAAGAGCGACGCAGCGAGAAAGTGATGCGACTCATAAAACGCATTCCGCCCGACGGTGGAAGTCGCTCATCGCTCGGGAAAAGAAGTCAGCTTCGATGTCACAGAGATTTTGACGGGTTCAAGGACATTTACGGCCGCATGGCATGGGACGAAGTTGCGCCAACCATCACAACCGGTTGCTTCAATCCGTCTAAGGGTCGATTCTTACACCCAACGAAGAATCGCGCGATTACGCTACGCGAAGCCGCATTACTTCAATCATTTCCGAAACATTACTCCTTTTGCTTAGATCATGGCAGAATTGCTGTCGCCGAATTGATTGGCAACGCTCTTCCACCTGAATTTGTCCGCCGTCAGGGTAGAGCGGTAGCCCGAGTCCTCAATGAAAGCTCCTAAACAAGAAACGCAACTCGCTCCCGCAGATTCATCGGATCTTGTAGCCGCTGACTCGTCAGACGTCGCCTCGGGAGAACGACCGCCCTTAAAATTCAAAGTTCTCGGTCGAACGCTCGAACACTTTGGCGTGCAAATGTACAAGCGCCGAGAGGTGGCGATCGCCGAGCTCGTGGCTAATTGCTGGGATGCCGGGGCAGTCGAAGTTTTCGTAGATGTTCCTTCCCAAGCCGGGTACGACCAGAACACCAGTGAGATCTCGATACGCGATACGGGCTGCGGTATGACTTTCGAGGACGTTCAGACACACTATCTAGTTCTCGGAAGGAATCGCCGTAAGGATGGGCCAGAGGTCGATGCGTGCACTGTTGACGATGGAACAGAAAAGCCGCGGCGTCACGTCATGGGACGCAAAGGAATTGGCAAACTCGCCGGGTTTGGATTAGCCCAAGAGATGACAATAACCACTTGGCGCGAAGGTAAAGGCCTTGAGTTTTATCTGTCACTACCCGCGCTGAAACTCGATGACAACGAGTCTAGCGACGTACCGATTAAATGGACGGAAGTGCCGCCACGAGAGGATCTCAGCCCATCGGGAACAATCGTGAAGATGCGTGCGCTAAAACACAAAACACCATTAGATGTCGAAGCTCTTAAGCGTTCACTGTCGCGTAGATTTAGCCGCCTAGTAAAAGGTGAAATGGCCATAAAGTTAAACGATTCGGCTTTGCCTGACCCAACGCCATCACTCGACTTCAGAATGCCAGCTGCAGATTCGGGCAAAGAATTCGAAGAGGAATCGTTCGACGACGGATCAAAGCTGAGATATTGGTACGGCTTTGCGACGGATGTTATCCATGAGCGTGAGCTACGCGGCTTTTCGATTCTGGTATCCGGAAAAGTAGCTCAAGCACCTCCTTTCTTCTTTGACGTCGAGACAAAGGCATCTGGGCAGCACTCCACGAGATACGTGATCGGAGAAATTGAGGCTGACTTTATCGATGCTGGGGTTGATGACGAAGGAGATCTGGTTTCAACAGATCGACAAGAGATCGACTGGGAAGCTGAAGTAGCACAGCAACTTAAGAAATGGGGTGAGGCTTTGACGCGCAAAGTCTTGGCTGAGTGTCGTGATTTCCGTGGAAAGAAAACCGTTCAAGAGGTCATGCTGGATCCGGCTCTGGAGCAACGAATCAAACGACTCGACAAGGCTTCACAAAAAGAAATCGAAAAATTCCTGACCATACTTGGAAACCGGGATACGGATGCCGGCGGCACACTGGAACTTGCTGATGCGTTGGTGCGCGCTTACGAGTTTCGACAATTTCACGATGTTGTGGAGGAATTGGAAAAAGCTTCTAAAGACCCGGACCGACTCGCAAACATGCTGCGACAGATGAACGATTGGAAAGTGCTTGAGAGTCGAGCAATTCTGGAAATCATCAAAGGCCGATTGGATATTCTCGACAAGTTCGAGAATATGCTGTGCAACGACGCACCTGAAACAGCATCCTCTCGAACCCCTGAGAACATGCACGACCTGTTGGCGGGAAATCCGTGGCTCCTTAATCCCGAATGGCAAGTCCTCTCTGAGGAGAAAAAAATAACAACCGCACTTAGAGAATGGGGTAAGAAAGATTACGGAGAGAAATACGATGGCCGTTATGATTTCTTAGCCTTATCTGATGCGGGAGTCGTGGTCGTTATTGAGATTAAACGACCAGACTATGCTGCCGAACTCGAGGAATTGCAGCGCCTTCAGCAGTATGCCGATCGACTCGCGCTCGCGCACGAACGACCGATAAAAATGGTCTTTATTTATGGCCGCGACATCAAAGTGAGCAAAGATGTATTGCCTACTTTCACAAACAATCCGAACTTTGAAATGCGAGAATGGAATCGTTTGTTCGAGCATACGCGCCGGAGGTATGAGCATTATCGCGCAGTGTTGGAAGGTTCTGTGGGTGATCCCAACTTCGCCATCAAAGAAGAGGAAGTGTTGCGAACACGCCAATTGTTGGAGCGAGGTATGCACCGTGGAAAAGAAGAGCGCCGAAAAGGAATACCTGCGCAAGATGTAAACTATGCCCAACCTCGAGAACCAGCTAAACCCAACTCGCCCGACGAAGACTAACTACGACACAAAACAAGATGAGCGATGTGTTCTCACCAGCAGAGCGGTCTCGAATTATGTCTCGCATCAAAGGTCGCGGGAACAAAGCTACGGAATTGAGGCTGATTAAAATTCTTAGGGACTCGTCTATTTCAGGATGGCGCCGACGGATGAAAGTGTTTGGTAATCCTGACTTCGTTTTTCCGAGAGAAAAATTGGCGATCTTTGTTGATGGTTGCTTCTGGCACAGTTGCCCTAAACACAAGAGTCAGCCTCTGAATAATTTCGAATTTTGGCAACACAAACTTGCTCGCAACCGGATGCGCGATAAAGTCGTTAATGCAAACTTGAAATGCAACGGATGGCGAATCCTCAGAATCTGGCAACATGAACTTTCTAAGCCCTACCTAGTTTCTCGCAAAATTAAGCTGGCTCTAAGCACCCGTCAATAATCTTTTAACCCAATTACCAGTTCGGCTTGTCCCAAACACACGCTACAGATGATTACCACCGCCTCAACGCGGAATGATCGGCAGGCGCACGAGCGACGGGTGTGCATTGTCATGCAGAATCCGCTGCCTGACCACGACGTAGCGTGTGTCGCGTTCGTTATCTCCACCGGTGTTCAGATTGCGGTCGTATTTCGGGAACGCTGCGGAGGCGACGACGACGCAGACGATGCTCGGCGAGGATCACCCGGGAGGTGTATATGTTTAGCTGTCAACTTTGGACTGGCGTTCAAGACCCACCAAAGGCTACTTGTCCTTCTTCTCCCGCTTCCCCTCGATGTCGAACTCCTGTTTCTGGCCCCCAAACTCCGCCGCTCCCTTTCCTTTGAGCTTGTCCCCGTCGATCGTAAAGGTGTAGTCGATGGGGATCGTGTTACCTCCGAAATTCCGCACTGCTGAGAAGGTCAGCTTCCCGTCCTTGAATTTCACGTCCTTGAGTTTCTCATCCTCCTGGTCCGGCCAGTTCATCGTCCCGGAGAGGTTGTCCCCGTCCTTCTGGATCGTCAGTTCAGACGTCCGCTGCTGGTCGCCGATTTTGTACTCGCACTTCCAAGTCCCGACCGGGTCTGCCTTCTCGCCCTGCGCGACCGCAAGGCCGCTGAACACGAGTACCAACGCCACTGAGAGGATCGTTTTCATGTTTGCCTCCAGGAAATTGCGTTTCATTGAGGGGTCTCCTTTTGAGCTGTGTTAGTGAAGAACCAGACCGAGGAAAAGGAACTTCCGTCAGAACTCGATGGCCACGAATCGAGCGCATGCTATTCCAATTAGAATGTAAATTCAAAAAAATGAGGAGCGCAGATTCTTCAAAGCTAAGGGGGGCAAGATCCTCGGCCGCGGTATCGCAGGGATAATTAATATCGCATGAGCGCGCGGAGCGCGCGACAGCATAAAGACTTCCACCCCAGCCGAGATGCTCGGCTGGGGACCCCGGCCTGGGGTGAAGCGAAGCGGAACCCCAGGATCACGTTAAGAACGATTAACCTAGCCCGCGAAGCGGGCGATAGCCGTTTCAAAGAAACCCGTCTCAGCATGTCGTATGTAAACGGACGGGGCAGCGGCTGTCGCCCGCTTCGCGGGCTCAACGACATATGTGTGGCCTGATCCTGGGGTCCGCTTCGCTTCACCCCAGGCTTTATGCTCACGTGCGCTCCGCGCACTCGTTCGCGGGCTCAACGACGTATGTGTGGCCTAGTCCTGGGGTTCGCTTCGCTTCACCCCAGGCTTTATGCTGACGTGCGCTCCGCGCACTCCTTGATTTATGGTCACGTGCGCTTTGCGCTCGTTCGTGAGACGCTGGCTCGCGGAGCGGGCGATAGTCCTTGCAAATAATTTGCATAGACAGGGGTGTTACGCTCGGTGCATGCCCGACTCTTACACCAATCTTCTTTACCATCTCGTTTTCTCGACCAAAGACCGGCGGCCGCTTATCACGCCTGACTATGAAGTTCGACTTTATGACTACATCGGCGGAACGGTACGGAAGCTGGGCGGAGTTTCTTTGGCGCTTAATGGCACTGCGGATCACGTTCACTTGTTGACCAAACTTCGACCCGACCGCGCAATCTCTGATGTCTTGCGAGAGCTGAAAGCGAGCGCGACAGGCTGGATGCATGATGTCTTTCCGACATTGAAGGACTTTTGCTGGCAGCGTGGTTACGGTGCGTTCACCGTTAGTCAGTCACACGTCGAATCAGTGCGGAGATACATTGCCGGGCAAAAAGAGCATCACGAGAAGATTTCGTTTCGGGACGAGTTCATTGAATTCCTCGAGGTGAACGGGATTGAATACGACGAGCGATTTGTTTGATGGTTCGGCTGTCGCCCGCTTCGCGGGCTGGTTTCCTCTAATTGTCTGGGTCCTGGGGTTTCGCTCGCTGCACTCGCTCCACCCCAGGCTTTATGCTGTCGTCCGCTCCGCGGACTACTTAGATCTGGCCGGAACGCCGCCGACAAGGTACTATGCACGCTCCGATCAAGCGCAATTGTACTGACTGACGCGGAGGACATCTCATGAGGGTCGCTCGGTTGGCACTACTCGCCCTGCCGGTATTTATCTCGATCGCGCACTCGCAAGCGCAAGAGCCGAACTGGTCGCAAATCGAAGAGGAAACCATGCGCCACTTCCAGGCGATTCTGCGCCTGGACACCAGCAATCCGCCCGGGAATGAAACGCTCGTCGTTGAGTACTTGAAATCGGTGCTGGACAAAGAAGGCATCGAAACCAAGGTCTTCGCCAACGATCCCAAACGCGCGAACCTCATCGCCCGGCTGCGCGGCAATGGCAAGAAACGCCCGGTGCTGATTATGGGCCACACCGACGTAGTTACGGTTGACCCGACCAAGTGGAAGTATCCGCCGTTTTCAGCAACGCGCGAAGGTGGCTATGTCTATGGGCGCGGCGCCACCGATGACAAGGACAACGTGGTCGCATGTTTGATGGTGATGCTGATGCTCAAACGCATGAACACGCCGTTGGATCGCGACGTTATTTTCCTTGCCGAAGCGAGCGAAGAAGGGGGTGGCGCAGATGGCATCGCCTACATGGTCAGGGAACACTTTGACGAGATCGATGCTGAATACTGCTTTGCCGAAGGCGGCGGGGTAGTCCGAAGCGGCGGCAGGATTCAGTACGCGGCGGTCGCGACGACGGAAAAAATCTCAAGAGGCGCTCGCCTGGTCGCCCGCGGGATTTCCGGTCACGGCTCAGTCCCGTTGCGCAGCAATGCCATCGTGCATTTGGCTAATGCCGTCGCCAAAGTTGCCGCGTGGCGAACGCCGGTGCGGTTGAACGATACGACGCGCGCGTATTTTGAACGGCTGGCCAAACTGAGCCCGCCCGACGCCGCTGCGCGTTACCAGAAATTGCTGCGACCGGGGAATTCGGATGAGGTGCAGGAATACCTCGCTATTAACGAACCGCGCTTGAACTCGACGTTGCGCACTTCGATTTCGCCGAACATTATCAAAGGCGGATATCGCAGCAACGTGATTCCTTCAGAAGCCGAAGCGACCCTGGACATTCGCGCCTTGCCCGACGAAGACATGGCCTGGTTTTTTGACGAAATGAAAAAAGTGATCGATGACCCCGCCATTGAAATCGTGCGCGGTGGCAACAGCCGCCCGGGTTCGCCGCCGTCGCGTCTGGACACTGACGCCTTTCGCGCGTTGGAAGAGGCCAACCAGCACGTCTACAGCACGGTGACGTTGCCGACGATGTTAACGGGCGCCACTGACATGGCGCAGTTGCGAGCGAAAGGTGTGCAATGCTACGGCGTGGGGCCGATGACCGATAGCGAAGACGGACCGAAAGGCTTTGGCGCGCATAGCGATCAAGAGCGCCTGCTGGAAGAATCGATTCACAAATTTGTTCGCTTCCATTTGGATATTGTGCTGAATCTGGCGAAAGCTCGATGACGATAGCCCGCGAAGGAGTCTGTCGGAAAAAAGATCTTCTCTGTGCCTCTGTGAAGAGTCTCTGTGTCTCTGTGGTGAGATTACTCCAGCAAACATTCACCACAGAGGCACAGAGATCGCACAGAGACACGGAGATCGATTTTCCCGACAGATTTCGAAGCGGGCGATAGGCGTGTGGGAATCGCTCTTTCTACGATCGGATAATTTACTCGCTTCCTACCTGGGGTTTCGCTGCGCTCCACCCCAGGCTTTATGCTGCCGTCCGCTCCGCGGACTCTTGATTGGCCCGACGAAAGGACATTTATCATGAAAACCGAACTGAAGTATTGGGTGCTGCTCGCGCTTTTCTGCATTTGTTGTGCAGGAGCGCAGAGCGCTTCGTCTCAAACCAGGCGTTTCGATCTCGACGCCTCGGCGAAGATCGTGCGATTGAGCGATCCGAATATTTCGCCGGACGGCAAATCCATCGTCGTCGTGGTGGCGCGCGCCAACTTTGAAGAAAACCGTTGGGAAAATGAACTAACACTGGTGGACATCGCTACCGGCGCGCAACGCGTGTTGACCGCCGGGCGTCCGGAAGTATCGCAACCGCGTTGGTCACCAAACGGTGACCGCCTGGCATTCATCGCCAACGCGCCGACGGGTAAAGAAAACAAGTCGCAGTTGTTCGTGCTGGCAATGAATGGCGGTGAAGCGAAGCGCATCACCAGCGTTGCGAATGGCGTGCAGCATTACGCGTGGAAGCCTGATGGGCAGGAGATCGCTTTCGTCACCGCTGACGATTCACCGAACAAAAAGATTGGCGACCGCGAAATTGCGTTTGAAGTCGGCAACGATCATTTTCTCGTCAACGCGCAGGTTACCTCGGCGCACATTTGGCTAATCAGTGCGAACGGTGGCGCCGCGAAGCGGCTGACTTCAGGCGCCTGGAGTTTGCCCATCACTTTGCCGCCCGGATCGCCTTCGTCTCCGCTGTCGTGGTCGCCGGATGGCAAGGCAATCGCGTTCGTCAAAAGCATCAGTCCGCATTACGGTGATGCACGCGTCAGTACGGTTCAGGTGCTCGACGTGGCGACCGGCACAATGCGCGCGTTGACGAGTCGCAGCGAACGCGAGACTCAACCTGTCTTTTCGCCAGATGGTTCGCGCATAGCGTACTGGTATCCGCGCGACGGCCAAGCCAGCAACATCAATGAAATTCATGTGACGAACGCGACGGGCGGCGCGGGAAGTTCTGTGACGACAGCGTTGGATCGCAACGTGTTTCGTTCGATGTGGATGCCCGACGGCAAGTCATTTATCACGGGCGGCAACGACGGCACGCGCGTTTCCCTGTGGCAGCAAACGCTGGATGGCGGGGCCCGCAAGCTTGATCTGGGCGATATCAATCCTGGTGGCGCATTTTGGATTGACGCCAGCGTGGGTCGCGATGGCGCATTGGCATTCACCGGCAGCCAGCCAAACCGTCCGGCGGAGCTTTATTACATGACCGCACCGGCTGCCAAGCCAAAGCGATTGACCGATTTCAATGGGCAGATTCCAGCGCTCTCCCTCGGCAGAGTCGAAAAGGTCGAGTGGACGAATGATGAATTCAAGCTGGACGGCGTCGTGACTTATCCACCGGATTTCGCGCCCGGGCGTACGTACCCGTTGGTGCTGTACGTTCATGGCGGGCCGGCAGCGGCTTCTAAAGAATCGTTCGGTGTGTTGCCGCAACTCTTCGCCGCGCGCGGCTGGGTGGTCTTTGAGCCGAATTATCGTGGCAGCGACAACCTGGGCAGTAAGTTCATGCGCGGCATCTACAACGATGCAGGCGCCGGTCCCGGTCGGGATGTGATGGCCGGCATCGAGATGCTGAAGAAGCGCGGCTTCGTGGATGAATCACGGATGGCCGTTTCGGGCTGGTCGTACGGCGGCTATATGACCACCTGGATGATCGGCCACTACCCGATTTGGAAAGCCGCGGTGGCCGGCGCCGCAGTGACCGATTGGATGGATCAATACAACATCGGCGACAGCAACGTCAGCCGCGCCGGGCAGTTTGGCGGTTCACCATGGACGGGCGATTTTGAAAAGGCGTACCGCGAACAATCGCCAATCAGCGCAGCGTCGAAGATTAGAACGCCGACCTTGATAATGTCCGACACGGGCGATGTTCGCGTGCCGATTCCGCAATCGTTCAAGCTTTATCACGCGCTGCGCGATAACAATGTCCCTGTCCAGTTCATCGCTTACCCGGTGTCGGGGCATTCGCCGGCCGACCCGGTGCGGCAACAGGATGTGAATCGGCGCTACGTTGAATGGCTGGATAAATATCTCGAATCACCTGCTACCTCGCAGGCGAAATGATTACGTTGTTTCAAACGGCGCTCGAGTAAGTTTCGAGCGATGCTGTAATTGCGAGAATCGCAAAATGGCAGGCCCGACCCTAGCCTCTAGTTTTCTTTGACACTTTGGTGTCTCGATTTCGCCGACGAGTTGGCGTCGGTATCAGCGCGCCGAAGGTTGAAGTCTGCGCGTAGCCCGCGTCGTCGAGCAGGATGATCAGCACGTTAGGTCGCCTGGCGTTCTGGGCCGTTGACGAAGATGTTTGACAGAAATGGCCGCGGCAATGAGAACTAATCCGAATCCCGAGAGGCTTCAAATCACATGCAAATGTGTCGGAGATTCTGCGGCAAAACGGTTACTCGACCGCGAGCATCGGCAAGTGGCATTTGATTCCTGATGCGGAAACGACACTGGCCGGGCCGTTTGATCATTGGCCTACGCGTCAGGGATTCGACTACTTCTACGGCTTATCGGCGCCCAAACAGACCAATGGGATCCGGAACTCACTGAAGGAACAACTCCGGTGCGCATGGTTGCACCGCGCGGCCGCGAAAGTGATTTCACGCTGAATGAAGATCTCGCGAACCATGCGCGCGCGTGGATTCTGCAACAGCAGGCGCTGGCGCCGGATCGTCCGCTGTTCATGTACTATGCGCCCGGCGCTACGCACTCGCCGATGCAGGCCCCTCGTTCGTGGATTGATAAATTCAAAGGCAAGTTTGAAATGGGTTGGGACGAGTATCGCAAACTCGTATTTGAGCGCCAGAAGAAACTCGGGGTTATTCCGCCAGACACTGTACTGACGCCACGTCCGCCGGAGCTGCCGGCCTGGGGCTCTTTAAGCAGCGATCAGAAAAAGGTTGCGTCGCGGATGATGGAAGTCTTCGCCGGTTTTATGGCCCAGACCGATTATGAAATCGGCCGCGTGATCGACGCCTTTCGTCAAACCGGGCAATTGAGGTAATTCCGTTGACCTGCTCCATCATGTTGTCGGTCCCGTTGAGACTTCCTTCCATGATGACGCGCTGGCGCCAGGCACGCGGAATCGCACGCACACATTCACCGCCTACGTGGACATTCCCGCCGGGGTTTCGGATGGCGTAATCGTGGCCGAAGGCGGAGCTTCATCGGGCTACTCGCTCTATATCAAGAATGGCCGTCCCGCGTATACGTACAATTACTTTCGCCGAGAAGTCACGACCATCGCCGCGAAAGAACGTTTGCCTGCCGGCAAGTCAGTGATTGAACTTCGCTTTGAGTATGACGGTGGCGGCGCGGGTAAAGGCGCCAAGGTGATCTTGCTGGTGAATGGCAAAGTGATCGACGAAGCCCGCCTGGCCCGGACGATGCCGCGCGCGTACGCGTTCGAAGAAACATTCGATGTGGGCGAAGATACTGCCTCGCCGGTTGGGCCATACGACTCGCCGTTCGTCTTCGCCGGCACGCTGGAGCGACTCGAGCTGCGTTCTGGTCCGCCGCAATTGTGGACCCAATCATCCACAGATTACACAGATTTCACAGATAAGACTTAGCAACGAGTCGCAACCGACTTCGGCACATCGGCTTGCTGCATCTCGTGTTTTCCATCTGGGTAATCTGCGTAATCTGTGGATGAAACGGCTGAGCCCCATAGTCACCCCTTAATGTCTTGCTGGTGCACGCCGACGAAGCTGCGTTGTCGTCCAGTCGACCATCGTTTCGAAGAAACCCGGTGGGAATCGATTGAGGCGCACGCACTCCAGAATCAGCTTCACGACTAGAATTGCAGGCCTGACACCATATCTCAAGACACGCGACCGGAGGTCATTGATTCATTGATCCAATGATTCAATTTCGAAGGTGTCCGTACCGAAGCATCAGATATCAGACGCAGCGGCAGCTCGCAATCGCCACTTATCTTCATCGACGCCGCGGATGAGGAGCCACAGGATCATGATTACCACATTCAACAGCGACCCGAGCGCGGCCACCAGAAAGACGCGAGAGCCGAGCGGAGGATAGAAATAAGCGAGCCACCCTAAGGCGGAAAGCATTTGCAGCGCTCCCAGCCAGCGAGGCAGGAAGGTAGACCGGAAAATCAGATAACCGTTTAGTAATATTGAAATACCGAAGAATGCCACCGCCGGCGTGGTGCCGATGGCGTTTACTCTCAGGAGGATAAGCGCGATCGATTGCACTTGTTCAGATGTGAAGCCGCTCAACGCCGGAGACCCGTTATGGAGCAGCACCCACAGCGGAGCAATAAAGAAGACGCGCGCAAAGGTCTTGAATATCGCACCGGCGAGATCGATGAAGGCCGCGACCAAAGCCATGCTGCGGTTCACCGGCCGCAGCAAGACATACCAAAGAGCAGTGTTCGCGACATTGCACGCCATCTCGATGAGAAAGACAGTGAAGCCCAATTGGAACAGGCCTCTGTGCGCCAGGATGTTGTTCGCGGTCGTCGCGGCGTTGCTGAAATCAATCAAGCGGTTACTGACGAAACCTTGCGCGAATATCCCGCTAATTATCAGGACGAGAGAAAGCAGCGCGAGAATGCGGCCGATGCGGCGTGCTGAATTTTGTATGGACATCTTCACAGATTACTCAGAATACGCAGAAATGGTTCACGGAAAGTAGCAAAGCCTCAAGCGAACGGCGTGGGTAATCGTGATCCGTGAATAGACGAATCTAGTAACGATGAAATGCGGCAGCAAGTTCACGGAAAAGAGCGGCCAGAGGGCACTTGCTGCAAAAGTCGGCGAAGCCGACGAATGATAATAGCCCACCAATTCATCGGTGGGATAGGAAGACATGATAATCAGTTAGTCCATGAAGCGGACGGCTGGGTCTAAGTCTCTTGAAAATCAGATCGTTTCAGTCGTCCGCTTCACGGACTCGCTCAGTCGCGTCTGGACCCAGCGCTAAAGCGCTGGGCTATTTTCATTCAGTCCGCTTCCGCGGACGCAGAATAATACTTTTGCAGCAAAGCCGGCCAGAGGATTGAGTGATTGATTCATTGAATCATTGATCCATTAATGAATTGTTTCTCTTGACTCAATATCCAGTTTGGGCATTAATATGCGCGCTCTATGCTCGGCCACTACTTGTCCTATCGAACGTGCCTCACGTACCCACGAAGCACATCAAACACGCGGTAACTGGAGGAACTCAGATGGCGAACCAAAAAACGCTGGCCTTTACCATCCAAGGCGGCGGCGTTAGTAACATAACCCCCTGGATTGGGCTCGGACACCCGGTAACTACTCCTGCGATCAGACCCAGAACCAAAACGGCAGATCTCCCAAACGCGTTTTATTGGGTGTGCATTTTAGACGCCTATCGCCCGGGCTTAATAGTTGTGGACTTCATAATTCCGGCGGTGGGCAACCCGACGCTCCCGTCCAACCTTGATGACGCTATGAGCGATCCCGACGCCATTTATGTAGTCGCGACGAAACAACTGAGCCTGCAGAATGTTCCCACCGGCGCCTGGTACGACTTCCTGGTCAAATATGGCGCCGGCAGTGAATTGCAACGTCTCAACCAGCTGAGTACCACGCTTCAACCTGGTGTATTTAACGGCGCGGGCTATGTGCTTACGGGGCAGGGTGGGCCACGCGGTGGATCCAATATTCCGCCTCCGCATACGAGCTGGCCACCATCACTAATCCGGCGACCATTCTGGCGATGTCTTGGATGCCAACGGCTAGTGGAAAACCGCCCTACTCTCTTGTCGATGAATTTACAGTTAATGTACGCATCAAGCCGCCAAAGAGAAAGGGTAAGCCAAAGGCCAAGGCCTCGAAGAGATCTGGCTCCAAGTCAAAGCGCTAGAGACATCAAAAGGCCAGAGTGCAATTGAAGCCTAACGCTTTGCTGCCGCACGCCGCCGAATCTGTTCCGTCGTCCAGTCGACCATCGATTCGAAAAAACCCGGCGGGAATCGTTTGAGGCGGACATACTCGTTGGGATTGTCCGGCGGGACCTCCATCAGGTTGTGCGATCCGTTTGGGTAAACCTTAACGGTGTAATCTTTGCGGCCCGCCTCATCCATGATTTGTTTGATCGCACGCACAGTCGCTTTGACACCTTCAGGCGAATCGAGCTCGCCGAATATCGCCAGCAGCGGAGCTTTGGAAGCGCGCAACGTTGGCGCCGGATCGTAGACATAAGAGAGTCGCATCTGAGTCCAGAAGGGATGGTCACGTGTCTCCGGCCCATAAACATCTATGCCCCGTTGGCGAAACCATTTTTTGTCTTTGGCTATCGCTCGAGCTTTGCTGTACTCGTCCCACTTGTCGTTAGCAGAAGGTGAACCGATGATCTCGTTCTTCAGCCTTTGCCACGCGAGCGCTTCCTTCACTTCATCCGCGGTATAGCCAGCTTTAATTAACTCGAACTCGGTATCAAACAACTCCGTGTCAGCCGGTGACAGGCCGCCGCCTGACAAAGCGACTGCGAAAGCTGCCTCGGGAAGACGTGATGCGGCCAGAGGAGCAATCCACCCGCCCTGACTTTGACCCCAGAAGCCGATCTGATTTGCGGCAATGTCTGTTCGCGCCTGTAGAAATTTGGCTCCCGCGATTGCGTCATCCGCCAGGTCTTGAAAGGTCGCCTCGCGCCAGTTACCGGTCGATTTGCCGACGCCGCGCTTGTCATAAGCGAGGACGGCAAACCCGCGTGCGGCGTAGAGGTATCCGAGGCCCCAATACATTTCGCGCGATTGCGCGCCACTGCCATGGACAAACACGAGAGCGGGGCGCTTTACTTTTGATGAAGGCGGCGCAGCGGGGAGCAGCAGCGTACCCGCGAGCGTGACATCACCGTTTTTGAAAGTGACTTCTTCCTGGCGGATGTTACTTCGCGTCGCGAATGCTCCGGCCTTGCGACCGATAACATCCAAATCCACGACGTCAGCGCCCGCGCCGCGAAATGTAAGTGTTTGCCGCGTCGGAGATGTCACCCACAGTGCGGGTCCGCCGGTGAATTGAGTTGCCGATCGGGGAAAGATCGTGCGGGTCTGGCCGGATTTCACGTCGCTCACCCACAAGGTGTCTTGAGTGTTGGGAAATCTATCGATCAATATGTAGTCGCCGTTACGAAAGCGATAGGCGCCGACATAGCTCGCCAAAATCTCCGGCGCGACCTTCACGGTGCGCATCAGACGAAAGCGGGCTTTGGTTCCCGGGACGTCGGCCTCGCCTTCGATTACATCGCCGGCGAGAGTTCCTATCATGACGAGTTTAAGCGAGCTCAACTCGATCCGGACGCGATCACCTTCGCGCTGGACTAAGGTCAATTTTGCCTTAAGCGGGCTCACCAGCTCTCCGGCGTTTTCAGTAAGACTCAGATGCAAAAACTCAACCCGGCCGGCGGGCTCACTGTTGCCCACCCACTCGCCAGCCAGGGCAGTCTGGACTGGAGCGTAAGCGTCACGCTTGCCGTAACCAGATGTGAAATTCCACGACCGCAAGCGGGACGCTTGCGCTCCAGTCGTTGTGGGTTGCTGAGCGTGAACGACACTCGACAATCCGGCCGCGACGGTAAGAGTCATCAACAGTAAAGCTTTGAGTATTAATCTGATCATGATCTGATTTTCTTTACACCATTAACGTGAGGATGATACATCCAAGGCGCCGTCAGGCGCTTTTCCAATTACAAATAGTAATCGGATTCAATCTTCCAGCTAAATGGCGCTTTGAAAGTATCAAGCGTCTTTAGTTTCTTAAGTCTATAAGTTCTCCAACGAACCTTGTCCCGATCGGATGAAAAATTTCCGGTTGTTACCTTCAGCCTGTTCGTCAAAAAATTGTAACTTCTGGATTTCATTTCACCCGAATTTCTCATTGAGTCGGTTTTGTCTGCACCAACCAGCACAAATTCACCATTGAGAAACTTAAACCTGTAAGAGGCTGAGGTCGTTGACCATGACCCGGCGCTCGAGAATAATCGGAAGCTAAGTTCTAAGACGCCTTTTTTGATGCTCACCTCCTGAAACGGCTCTTCCTCCGTCGGCGAATCGGGAGGCACAATGAATGTATTGCTCTGTTTAGCGATCCTGTAGCCGTCCTGGTCTTTGAATAAAATAACCAGGATTCGAGGGTTAGTATCAAACGGGTCAGAGCCAAGCCCATCATTCTTATTCAGAAACTTGCTGAGATTCGCTTTAATCACCAGAGCTGAGTCTTCAATCTTATCTCCGTTCAAGTCTCCTTGAGCTTTGCCAACGGTTTCCCAATCCTTCGGAACAAAATCATTAATGCTCTTGCCGGATTTAGGTAGGTTCGGATAATCGGAGTTTCGCGGACGATTAAAGTCCTGGCTGAAAACGTTTTGAGAACTCCCAAACGAAACACAAATGAATAAGGTGAGTTGAACAAGAAATCCAAAACGCATAACACTCTCCTTTAAGTTGTGGCTAAACGCTATGGTAACAATACAACAGTGGCGATTGACAGAGAATCGCAAACGCCTGTTCGTGTTGGTTCATGGTTAAGATTGGTTTTGTTCGACGAAGTCACACGTAACACGAATTTGCTAAAGTACACACCCGATGACTACTCCGCTCCCAGAACAGATCGAACTCCATCGCGACCGGATGTGGCGGCGCGCCGAGGACCTTCGCATTGAAAGCGCGTTAGATGCGGAACGTTTCATTGAAGATGTGGGGTTTGCAAATACGCTGACAGATACTCGTCGCGCAGGTCCATCGTTGTACATCGCGGTCTGCGGTCGCCGCGATGTTAGTTTGCCGCGCAATGTGCAGAAGGACGAAGAGACGCGGCTCACCTGGTACCTCAAGGATGAAGTCATGCGCCGCGGCCGCGTCTATTACGCGAAACTCGCGGGCGGTCGTTCGATGTTTGTCGCGCCGCGTTTGATAAGCCATTTTGCCGCGGTGTGGATGCCACGGCGCAAAGACGAGTCGCAAACTTTGTCAGACGCCGCCCGGCGCGTGCTCAAAGTGCTGCGGCGCGAACACGAACAGGCCACTGCGGATCTGCGCTCGGAGAGCGGAGTCACCGAACGTGCAGCATTCACACGCGCCCTCGACGAGTTACAACGGCAGATGAAAGTGATCCCACAGGACGTCATTTATCAACCGACGTTTTCATATATCTGGATGCTGGCCGAAGACCGCTTTCCGGAAGAGCTAAGAAAGCGTGTTGCGCGCAAGACGGCGCTGCGAGAGATTGCTCGGGCATATCTGGCGGGCGCCGGGATGTCGGTGCTCGGCGAGACCGCGCGCGCTTCAGGTTTGAGTCGCGTTGAAGCGGGGCAGGGAAATCATCGACTGGTGGATGAAGGATATGCGGTCCGCGTAAGGCAAGGGATCTACGCGCTGGCGTCATTTGAGAATGGGTGAGGGCAAAGTTCGGAAAATAGGGTCAGGTCTGAGACCTGCTGATGCGCGGCAAGTCTCAGACTTGCCGGTGCGAAGCCGCTTAATGTTGGGTCTATGACCCGCATGGTAGTGGTCGGAGACCACCAGGTTGTACAGAGTGGCAGTTCGGCAAGTCGTAGACTTGCCGCGCATCAGCATGGCAGAGCCATGTAGCGATGCATCGACGGGCAAAAATGATCTATGAAGGTCGGGGCTTCGCGGCGGATCTCTTACCGCAAGTTCTGGATGGAGTTCCAGCGCCAATGCTGGGACGCGAAACCAGGTATGGCCTCGGTGTGATTATTCGCAAGACGGCGGCCGGGACATCATACGGACACAGCGGCTTTTTCCCCGGCTACATGACCGACATGATGTATTTTCCCGATCAAAAAATCGCCATCGCTGTGCAAGTCAACACCAGCGTTCCACGCGACCTGGGCAAACCGCTCAGTCGTGTCATTTGGGAAGTTTTCGATGTGGTGAGAGGAGCCTCAAACATAGTGCGCTGAGCGCACGACAGCATAAAGCCTAGGGCGTAAGCCCCAGGATCACGAACCCAAAATGATTCTTAGCCCGCGGAGCGGGCGACAGAGTTTGGAGTGCGGTGGCAAGCGAAGCGCGACACCGCTTTGGATCTCATGGGTCATCCAAAGCGCCGTCGCCGCTTCGCTCTGCCGGCGCACTCCAAATGCGTAACGACTGCCGCCCGCTTCGCGGGCTTGTTCGTTTTGTCCGATCGGTTTCTGGGGTTCCGCTTCGCTCCACCCCAGGCTTTATGCTGTCACCCGCTTCGCGGGTTTTCAAAAGCGCGAAGCGACGCATGTAATAGCCCCGACCGTCAGGTCGGGGTCAATTTCCCTCCCAAGAGATTGAGGCCCGAAGGGACGACATGCTCATGCCGGCTCTTCGGCCCTCACCCGGTCGCTATCGCTCCCGGTACTGACTCCATCGTTCAGGAGAGTGGACTACTTCACGCGGACGAACGGCATGTCCCGCATTCGTGATGCGCCGACGTGCATCCCATTGACCTTTCCATTCTTATCGCGTGTGAACCAGACGACGTATCCTTGCACGGTAAAATGGTCCTTAAAGACCGGCTGCATCGGCAAGCTCATTGACGGTCGTTGTCTCATGAATGCCTTGTCACCATCGACCGCGAAAGTAAGTGTCGCGCCAGCCTCTTCGCTAAACCAATCTCCCTTGAATGATGCAAGGTCTTCAGGCGTTGGCGTCCACTCCTTCTCGGGAGCGAAGCGTCTGACCTCACCATCGGAATCGACGGTTTCAGCCGACAAGGGCTTCCCGTCCCTATCAAAGGTAAACTTCAATTGATTGTCGCCAATTGTGAAGTGTCCGCCCCCCATTGGCACAACGCGACCGCCGCTCCAGCGCGACACGCCGTTTTCAATCACGAAACGTGCCGGCGCATGCGTCTTTTCATTCCGCCAGATTCCGACAAGTTTCTTCAGCTCGTCCTCTGAAACCTGGGCTGGTGTCCTGGGGGGTTCGGGGCCTAGTCCAAAGATTTCATCCGTAATGCCTGCGGCGATTCCTCCGGCACTTGGTGAAGTGCCGTTACACATGACACCGATTGAGACCTTGTTGTCCGGGTAACGCGCCAGAAAAGTTTGATAGCCGGCGGTCGCGCCGCCATGCGAGACATCCTTCAATCCCCTGTACGTATCGACAGTCAGCCCGAGCGCGTATGCGATCTTCCGGCCATCATTCAAAACTCCCCTCGTCTCCAGCGCATTCACCAGCGGCGCGCCCAACGATTGCGACTCAAGCATCGCGTTCCATTTCATCCAATCGCCGACTGTCGTGAGCATGCCGCCGTTTCCATAAACATTCATGAAAGGCATATTGAGTCGCCATGGTCCGGCGCCTTGCCGCGCATACCCCTGAGCGCGGCCCGGAACTATGCGCTGGTAGTCGTCCCGCCACGAACTGTTCTTCATCCCGAGTGGTTTGAAGAGCCGCTCCTCGACGAACGCGGGAAACTTCTGTTTCGAAACACGCTCGACGATTATCGCCAAAAGATTGTAGCCGCTGTTTGAATACGAATATTCAGAACCGGGCGTGAAGTCGAGGGCGCGCTGATGAATAATAACGTCAAGCGCGAGATCCTGGCCGATAACTCGATCGCCTCGTCCGGCTCCGGTCAGACTCATCACCGCACCCCAGTCGCGAATACCGGAAGTGTGATTCAACAGATGACGGAGCGTCAGCGGCGCACCGTAGTCGGGCAGTTCGGAATGTATTTCTTGACCGGGTCGTCGAGACTGAGCTTTCCATCCTGTTGCAGCAGAACGATCGCCGCGGCAGTGAACTGTTTCGCGACTGAGCCTGACTCGAAAATTGTTTGAGGTGTGTTCGGCACGTTGTGCTCAAGTTCGGCGAGTCCGAACGCTTTTTCGAACACCGTCTCGCCATTCAGTGACACCGCTGCGGCACAGCCCGGCGCCGGCGCGACGTACGCCTTGGTATATTTCTCGAACGCTCGTTCAGCGCCGCCGACAACTTTCTCTTTGTTTGGGACCTGGGCCCAGGTCGCAGTTGAAAGAAACGCAACCACAGCAAAAAGGAACAAGAAGTTTTTTCTAGTCATAGAGTTTTTCCATCTCTTCATTGGCAAGAACTAAGCGAACCGTTGGTTGAACCTGGTGAAATCAACTTCCAGGTGCAACCGTGCAATTCGCTTCGCTCCAGCGGAGCGAGATGTTTATAGATAATCCGATGAACCCGATAACTGGCGCTCCAGCGGAGCGCAATGTTTCCGGTAATGGCCCGGAGACCGAGTTACATTTCGCTCCGTTGGAGCGAGGAGAAATCTTTTGGCGGTCGCGCGTTCTATAAACATCTCGCCCCTAATGGGGCGAAGGGAAACAATGTTGCCGTTGCACTTCTAAGTTGAATCCACTTTTTCATTATCTACATCCACACCTTTTTCGCACAGTGCTAAGTCGTTAAATGTTCGCAGCACGCAGATTTCATCACGATCCACTCGCGGACATTAGCGAGTCGGCAAGGCACACGTCACGGAGAGACACTTCGACAAAACATTCGAGTTACCACCGTTAAGACGCGTGAAGGCAAAGGTTTGTTAACAACATGCGGCGTTCGGAAGACGCAGACGTGTGTTCTCTAGCACGACACATGGCGCACGCCTGCGGAGCGCGAAATCTTAAATGGCGTTCAGACTGCAATTTCGGTCCGAGCGCTTGCGGTCGTTATCGAGGTCTTTGACCTGCCGATGCGCGGCAAGTCTCGGACTTGCCGGCGGGATGCGATTTGAAGTTCGGGTCTCCGACCCGATGCAGGGCGGTCAGAGACCGCCAGGTATTTAGAGGTTGTTGGTTCGGCAAGTCGAAGACTTGCCGCGCATCAGCATGGCGAAGCCATATAGCAGAGCAAAGGGCAAAAGAGCGAAGAGCGAGGAATCGCAAACTCACAAGCCCGGCGCCGATCCTAACCCTCGGTGAAATGCCAACCGTAAAACCCAACTCTTCGTTTGCCTCATTGCTATAATGCCGCGATGCCCTACAAATACCTCTTCTTTGACGACTACTCGGAAGGCGCGCATCCACGCATTTTGGAGGCCCTCGCGCGAACCAACCTGCAGCAGGAACCCGGATATGTAATGGACTCGTTTGCGGTCCAGGCGGCTGAATTCATTCGCGAGAAATTTGGCTGCCCTCAAGCCGAAGTGCACTTTGTCTCGAGCGGCACGCAAGCAAACCTTGCAGTCTTATCAGCCATCTTGAAACCCTGGGAGTCCGTGACCGCGGCGGAGTCGGGCCACATCAGTACTCATGAAGCCGGCTCTGTGGAAGCAACCGGGCACAAAGTTAATACAGTTAAAGGGCACGAGGGAAAAGTTCGTCCGGCTGAAATCAAGGAAGTGGTCGAGATGCACAACTTCGATCAGATGGTCGTGCCGAAGGTTGTGTACATCTCACAATCCACCGAGCTTGGGACTGTCTATACCAGCGCCGAGGTAACCGCGCTTTCCGAGAAGTGTAAGGAGCATGGCCTTCATCTTTATCTTGATGGCGCGCGGCTGGGCGCGGCCCTGGCTTCCCGGGCATGCGATCTTAGTCCGGAAGCCGTCGCAAAACTCGTCGACGTGTTTTATATCGGCGGCACGAAGAATGGCGCCCTGATTGGAGAGGCGATTGTGATTGTGAATCCGGAACTCCAGGATCACTTTCGCTACAACCTGCGACAACGCGGCGGACTTCTGGCCAAGGGACGAGCGGTGAGCCTGCAGTTCCTCGAGTTGTTTCGTGACGATTTGTATTTCGAGATCGCGCGACATGCGAATGACCTGGCTGCGCGACTTGAGGCCGGCATCAGAAAATGTGGTTATCGAATTCTGGTTGAGGCTCCGACAAATCAGGTTTTCCCGATCTTCCCGAACCCGGTCATCGAGCGCCTGCAGCACGAGTATGGGTTTCATGTGTGGGAGAAATTCGACGAGCAAAACTCCGTCATTCGCCTGGTGACTTCCTGGGCCACCCGGGAGGATGCTGTCACTGAGTTTTTGAGTACGCTAAAAACTTGTGGTCAATAAACGCGAGCCGATTCCGATTAGACCCTACTACAAATCGCAGGCCTGACCAAATCCGGCCGTCGAAATTTTACGGCTCCACCTGGCCCAGCAATTCCACCTTCCCAGAACCGCGAATCACTCGCACGCGCTGGCCAGCGTTAGTCGAGTCGCTACTCTCCAGCAGAAAAACAGAATCGCCGAATGTCGCCACTGCGGTCACACGCCAACCCCCAACGCTCAGGTCGATGACATGCTGCGAGCCGTCGGGATCGATGCGAACAACCTGACCGATATCAGGAAGCGCAGCATAGATACGCTTACGCTCATCGATCGCAATGCTCCAAATGCGAGGTGCTCCGGTTGAGTTCCAGATCTTAGGCTCGATCAACTTGCCCTCGACTTTTGCTACGAACCGCACGACGCCGTCGCGGCCAATGCGCCGGAGGTGTCCGCCATCGGAGAGGTAAAGGGTTTCATCGGCCGCCCACTGATAGGCGATGACCGGTTGCAAAGGTGGTTCGCCTTTCGCCACCACGCCTGCGGCTCGGAAACGCCTCACCGTTCCGTCAGAGGTCCGTTTCATGATCTGCGCTGCTTTTTGAAAGATGATCTCGCCGCGTTTGCCGACGGCAAATACCGGGGCGTTCACATGCGATTCTTCGGCAACCTTTACCTGTTTCCCGCCGCCGAGATCGATGCGAAAAAGGGCGCCGCCTATCTCCTGAAAAGATTCTGAGTAGATTTGGCCATCCAGGCCGCGAGTCGTCCAATGCGCGTGAAGGTTCTTCGCTAACGCTTGCGGCTTCCTGCCTTTCTCCAGCCGCCACACGGCGTTGTACATCGAGTCGCCGAAGATCACCGTGTTCACATCCAGCGCGATCAGGCCACCTCCTGGATGGGCCGCCACAGCGACAGGAATGATAAGAAGGAACAGCGTTCTGATAGCCCTCATGTTTGGATCAGCCTCAATAGTAATCTGAAGAGTTCTAACAGAAGGATACTGCCGAACAGCTTTGCCTCAAAAGTCTCGAAGGCTGCTGCTCATTCAACGGACTTCGGGTGTTGCGCGGGAGAAGGAGCGTCACATGTGATGGAGAGATTGAGAATCGCAAGACTGACCCCGAATCACTGGTTCAGTGTGAACCCAGAATCCACTCGAGGAACGGGTCGCGTCCATTGAAATAATCCGTAGACGCAATCTGGACATTGATATCCGGAAACAGCGAAGGCGGATCGCCCGTGACCGTAGTAAAGAACCTTGTCGAATACTGGATCAGCAAACGCGAATTTGGCAGGCGAAACGAACTGACTTGTCCGTAATGATTTGGTTTGCCGCCAGTCGGCTCACCGACGAACGTGGCCTTTGTTTGTTGTCTCAAGCTGATGGCATTTAGCAGTCCGGACGAGATGGTGGAGCGGCCGATAATCACAAACAGCTTCTGGCTTTGATTGAAACCGCGATCGGAGGCGATGGCATTTATCAGCGGCTGCAGAATCGAAGAATCACCGCCGACATTATTCCTTAAGTCGATTACGAAACGATCGGTGGGATGACTGAGAACAAACGTTTGCATCTGGCTGAAGAACTGGTTGAACGGCAACTGCGACATGTTCTGGCAGAGGTTATATTGAAAGTACACAGTGCGCGTGGCGTCTAACGCGCTGAATGATGAAGGCAACAAGGCCTATGGGAGACCGGTTGAGTTTGTTAAGGCGCGCGATTTTTCGACTCGCGAGATTGATTTCAACTAAGGCGTCTTCAGGCCGGATAGATCGAGACTGATAACAACCGTTGACGCCTTGTTCTCTGAGATTGAAACTGTCTGCTGAGTTTTGGGTCCGAGAGTTCGCTTGCCCGGCTCCTCAGCGGTGACTGTCAGCGTGTAGGTTCCTGCTGGTAATGCATCCAGCAGAAAATTTCCGTTTGTATCAATCCAGGTGTTGGCGGAAACCCCGATGTCGTTTTTTAGGTTGGCGGCGAGCCGCACATTCGCGGGCAACGACCCGTTTTCTAACTTCACTGAGCCGCGCAAACTGCCTGAGCCGTAGACCAGGATCACGCGCAGGCTCTGGGGCGGTTTGTCGTAGCCTATTTCGAATTCTTTAATTGGATTCGTGCCCAATTCCATTCTGAGAAATCGCAGGCCCAGCTCGGCGGTTTGTTTATCAGAAACGTCGGCGCTGACTCGTCCAGGCTTCAGGCCAGACACAGAAAAGGTCAAGTTCGAAGTCGGCCGTACGAGTTTCCAGGATATCGGGCCCCGGTCATTTGGAGAAACCTCAATTTGCAAATCAAGCTGTGATGCTTTGGCGAGAACCGTCGATTCATTGGTGTTCGCGATCACCACAGTCCCAAACATACTCAAGGTCTTTTCGACGCGTAGCTCAATGCCGCTTATGTTTGCATCGCGAATATCGAACCATGAGGAACTGCCGAAGAACTCGCCGTCTGCCTGGCCGCGTTCCTGAGAAACTTTTATCGAATAATGGCCGGCCGGAAGATTCTCGAGTTTGAACTCGCCGTTTTGATTCGACGTTCCCGCTTTAGGAATCACACCTTTTTCGCCCGACTCTTCAATTTCAAGATCGAAGCTGACGCCGGAAGTTGGAGCGCCGTTTGCGCTATCGACAACTCGCCCATTCACCGAGAACGTCGCGACCGGAGGGCCAATTTTGAAATCGATGTTCTGAACGTTCGCGGCTTCCGCGATTTCTATTGGTCGAGCATTCGCCTTGTCCGTCGTACCTGGAAAGAAAGTTTGACGGAACGCGGGACGACCTCTGAATGCCGGAAAGGCGGTGAAACGAGATCCAACTGAGACCAGGTAAGTTCCCGGCGGAATGCCGTTGATTCGATAAACTCCGGAGGCATCGGTTCTGAAATACCCGGAGGTGAACGGAGTCAGAAACGGATTGCTGACGAAGAGTGTCGGGTTTGGTTGAGGGGTGACAAAGGTCAGTATCACAGGTTGTTGCGGCATGGGCTTGCCGTTTTTGTCGGTGACTGTGCCGGTTATCGTGCCGCCCGGAATCAGGTCGAAATCAACATTGGCAATTGTTTCTCCTGCCGTTACTGAAATCTGCCGAGGCGAACCCGAAACTTGATCGTTGCGACGTGGCACTAAGCTCGCATCGAAAACTGTTACGTAGTACTGGCCCGTCATCACAGGACCGATTCGATAATTGCCCTGAGCATCAGTTCGGGTGTCGGTTCCCGGACTTTCCGGTCGCACGGCCAATTCTCGCGAAGCCTTAACCAGAATGTTAGGCAGGGCCCGGCCATGTTGGGTGACGCGGCCTGAGATATTCCCGCCGGTGGTTTCAGTCTGTGCTTGAAACGTTGCGGAGGCACTCGAAAGCAGGCCGAGGATGAGAACAAGTTTGAAGACTTTCACGCCAAACTCCTGGAAATCTACTATCAGCCTTGCCCAAAAAATCGTCGGAGGAACGACGCAAGTGAATACTGGGAGCGCGGGCGACCCGCCCGCACAAGCGTGCGCAGCACGCTCAATTCTTAAAGGCGCAGACAAATAAGCCGGTTCGCGCTTCGCGCTCGCGGCGCCCGCGCTCCCAGTATTACGGGTTCGTTTCAAATCGGATCCACTTTTGGGAAAAGCCTACTATAGCTCGACGTATTCAATGAAAACCAGGCGGCGGTCCTTGGCCAGATGAAAGTCGTTGTAAGGTTCGTCATCATCCACGAAATACTCCTCGTATTCGGCGACGGCCAGGCGATAACGTCTTTCAATGCCGCTGGCCGGAAGAGTTGGCAACGTCACGCTGCCTTCCCAAAGTGTCGGCGTAACGTTGACGACCTCGAGCAGACTTTCTTCTATCAACGCTTCGAATTCGCGATGAATGAGAAGATCGTTAGCGCGGGTGCGGGCCCTGGTAGTGGACGCGGCGGTAGCGAACCGCGGATCCGGAAGCAGATCCGGCTGGCTCTTGTGAACGATCGCTGCCGGCTCGCGCTTCCAACCAAAGTCTTCGCCCAGCGAAGGATCGAAGTACTCGACCCAGACCTCAACCACGCTCGTGGCGGCGACCTTAACCGACTCGACCAGGGTTGGCGGCATGCCGGGGCGTATGAAACTCGCCGACCGCCCGCCTTCTGCGTGGCCGGCTGAGTCGGAATAGGTATGTCCAAAAACCAGGACCTTGCGGGTCCGCGGATCTCTGGTGTGCGTCACGTTCAGCCAACGGTCAGGCACGAGCGGCATGAAGTCAGCCAACACGACATTCGACAGGTGAGCAAAGTCGAGGGCCTCCGGTTGATAACGCGCCAGCGCCAAACGGATGAAAGGAAAATAGGCGGCGCCCCAGGTGACCTCGATATCGCAGTACCAGAGTTTCCGCTCTTCATCATAAAAAACATCGTGGGGCGCGATGTCCACTTTTCCTTCCGCAGGTGAATTTCCAAGATCGGGATGCGTCAGGGAAGTCAGGTTGAAATTACCCGGCCGCTGATCGGCTTCTTCGGGCGGCGCAAACGTGGGAAGCCATTTACCATCCGGATCGGGTTTCGTCCGCGCCAGGGGAAAGTTCGCGAGTTTCGGCGCCACGCCGGGCACATACGGACTCAACCAGATGGGATCGTTGCCCCACTGTGTGACGAAATTCTTCAGCGGCCTTTTTTCAGGAACTTCGTTGGGGTCGCCAATGAAGTTCGCGCGCGGTATTACCACGGCCAGCATTTCGCCGTATCCCGAAGCGTTCCACGGACGATTGAGATAAACTCGCAACCCCCCGCCGCGCCGCCAACTCATCCTGTTTGCTTCATCTCCGGATCTGACCCAGCCAAAGGTCGGGACGACGTAGAGAACTTCCGGCGCAGGTGGCGGCGCAGACGATTTGATCCACGTGCGCACCTTGGGGCTGACGACGCGGATGTTTTCTTCAGTCGGCTCCTTCTTGTTATTCAACAACAGACCCGCGCTCATGAACTCGCGAAACCTCGTGGTCGCTTCCAGCCAGTACTCAATGCGCCGGTAGCGCGTGTCATGAAACTCGTGGAATTTCTGGTTCAGGGGATTATCGACGAGGCCGAGAGGAGCGCCAGGGTTCTCGTTGATTGAGATTCGATCAGGTCCCGCGGGGAAATAGTCGGTGGGAAAGGCATGGTAGGACTTCAGATCGGTAATCTTCATGGAAAAAGCGTGATCGATGCGCGCGTGGTTGCCGACTTCCTCACCCGGACCGTCATCAAAGGGTTCATTCCAGTTCGCGCGCAGGTCGACCCGGTCCGTGCTCTTAATACTGACCGGAGTGGTGAAGACAGGTTTGACGAAAGTCTGGTTCGGATCACGTTTGATAATCAGGTCCGTTACTGCGGGCGTGATGAGCGGCCGCTGCACGGCGTGGACGAGCTCAACGTTCCGCCAAGGCGTGAGCATCCAGTGTTGCCCGTTGAGCGCCAGTCGCTCCAACGTCATGGATTGCCCGTTGACGACAATCGTTTTGTTCTTTTGGGCATCGCTTAGCCAGTTCCAAATCCCGAGAACATTCAGCGCCGCCCTCTTTGGCTTCACGCTCAGGCGAAGCTTTGCCCGCGCCGCTTTTGGCAGCGGAATAAAAAGGGTGCGCGTGTTCTTGTCGTAGTGCGGCGTGTCGGCCGGGTCCTCGTAGATTTCGATCCTGAAAGGCAGCGCCTCCGGCCATTTGGTGTTGTCGTAAAGCGCGATCTTTATGATCTCGTCAGCGGAAAACGTCGGATGATCGAAAATGCGCGCCGCAATCTCAACTGCCAGCGGCTCTGGCAGATATGGCAACGGGTCACCATCAAGCATGACTGCGTATTGCGTGTCCACCGCGGGGCCGAGTGGTCCGGCCGAGGGAATGGTCTCTTTGACCAGCGAGTTATCCTGTGCTGCCAGTGTTGCGAAGAACGCGGCGTCAACCACGCCGTTGCGGTCCAACATGCCGTGTTGCTCCGCTTCGCGTTGCGTAGTCCGACTTGGCACTGCGAACCGGCGGGTGCGCGCGTTGGTCGGGACCGTGTTGAGATCGGGAGTGTCGTTCATGCTGCGCACGGCCAGGCGCTCCATCGATTCGCCTTCCATTGGTTTTTCAACCGTGTCCGGCGTGGGCTTTACCAGCGCCAGCGCCGGGGCCGAGATTGGATCGAAACGCGAATAAAGACGCTGGTTGGTTTTTGGTTTTTCCGGTCCGAAATCTTTTGCTTGCGGCGCAAGGGAGTTGCCGGCGAGATCGACAGCCCGGGCGCGCAGCCAATAGCTGCGCCCATACCGCAACCTGGGCAAGCTCCCGGGCAACGCCGTGAATGTGCTCTGCAGGCGCAGGCCCGGTGGCACTTCCGCCTCCGGCTCGCCTACCGGATCTTCATGAACGATGATTTCCTTGCTGGGGTCCTCGGGATCTGGGCCCAGGGTCTGGTGATGAATCGTCTTGCCCGGTGGCGGCGCACACAAACTCCAACCGGCCCATGAGACCAATGTCTCGTGTAACCAAATGATGTCGGGATTGCTGTTTTGATCGCGTGACGTGGTGGCCACGAGTCTGACCGTGCCTTCTTCCTGAGGCACATCTATGACTACCGTTCCGTCGGCGATGTTGTAAATCGCCCGGCGCTGGCAGAGCGAGTGCCACTTCTTAGACTTGTCGTCCCAAATGTCGATGCGATAGCCGCGCACCAGATCCTGGGCAAACATGACGGGGTTGACGGGGAGTGCATTATTGAAATCGCTTTGCCGCTTTATCGAAGCTTCCAGTGCTTCGGCTCGAAATCTTTGCACCAGCATCAAACCGGCATTGCGTAGCGACGGGGCGCCCATGTCTCGCTCCTTCCTGGTAACCGGATCGAGTTGGTTCTCAGTTGGAGCGGCAGCCAGCATCAACAACGAATGAGCAAAGTCCACAACCTTTATGCCCGAGCCATCGACGTCAGCCTGGAGCACGTCAAAGGTTTGCGGATCGAGATCGAGTAAACCGTTCACGACGCGAAACCCGGGATCACCCGCGGGCACGGCCCTGGGCACAGCTTGAAAGCGCTTGTCATCGAGCAGAGCACGAGTACGTGGCGAAGCGTCAGGGACACGATCCACTTCCGGCCCTGTTTGCGGCGGCAGTTGCACCTCGACTGACAGCAGCGCGTTCGGTGCCTGGGTGAATGCATTTCTGGAAAACAGTAGATCGATCACGAGGCCCAACCGGCGCAGCAACGTCGGATATTGATTCATGGCGGCCACGATCTTGTGAAAGTGAAACTCTTTCTCGAGTTCTGCGGGTGTCGGCAAAGGTACTTGCTCGTAGCCGAGCCATTCGGCGCCGCGCTTCGGATCGCCGTCGGGCACTTTGTCTCTCCTGCGCCGGGGCTTCGACGGCGGCGTATGAAAGAGTTGGAAACGCGCCAGGTTGGAGTGTTTCGAGTTGCCTTTGAAGGATCCGCTCTTGAAATCCCGGAATTGTTTGTCCGTCAGCCGCAGTCCGGTTTCCTCGTTGGTATAGGCCTGGTCGTGTTCTCGCAAAGCACCGAGCAGTTGCTGCCAGTCCTCGTCACCCAGAAAGGTGGCCGCGGTTGGTAATTGGTCCCCGGCCGACGCAGCCAGCTTCGTATAAAGGCCGCGGACCAAACTGTCTATCTCCGCGGCTGGATACGAGAGCACCTTTTGATCTGAACGATCCAGGAACTCGAATTTCTGGACCAACGTCTCCTCAGGAAACAACGCCTTCCAAATGCTGGAGTCCGCCACCCCAATGCGAGCATCAACGCGCGTGCGGCTTTCCGTGACGTTTCCGTAAGTCAGAACAAAACGGCTTTGGGCCAGGGTGGCCGGCCAGTCCTCGAAGTCCGGAAAATCTTTCAGCGAACCATCGGCGCCATCAGTCTCGAGTCGTGGCGAAACCAGCACCGATATCCGCAGCGACCTGCCGTCTGCGCTATACCCGTTCGGCAGCGCGGTCCAATTGATTGTTTGCTTGGGCATATCAGGCCTCCGTCGCGAATGCTTCGCAGTAAGCGTTCCAGGTCGATTGATCCGGGATGAGCTGCAGGAATTTCGGGTCGCCATCCGAGCCGCCAAATTCGCGCCGGCAACTCACCGAGACGCTGAAACTGAGAAACAGAATTTCAATCTCGACTTCAATACTCGCTTCACCCCAAACCACCGACCTGCCGTTTTCTTTCGTGTAGCCGAGTTGCAAATTGAAAGTGAGCGAGGCCGAAATCAACCCCAGCACTGACAGTTCGCCGTGCAGACGGACATAGCCGACCAGCTCAACTGTTTGAGTTTTCCAGTGGAAATAAATGCCGGCTTTGATCTCGACGCTGCCGCTGGCGACGCCCAGATTGATCGAAAGCGCGGCGCCGAATTCCAGGGCGGCCTCGATTTCGCGCACGCCTTCCGTGCCAATGCCGATCGCAAAGAATCCGCCGCCACCGAGAAGTGAAACGGTGAGGCTGAAAGGTCGTTGCCGCTCGGCAAAATTAAATCGCACTTCCACGGGCTTGGAGTCGAAGGGCAGCATGAACCCGGCGCCAAGCGACAAGTGCTCAAGAGCAAAAATGCCGACCGCGAGCGACGGAATATTGATCGAGTAGCTGGCGCTGATGCCGCTGGGCGTGACCGTCAAACCGGGCGGGTCGCTGAATCCATTCGAAGGGATAATACTTCGCAGGTCATTTACAAACTCCAGCGGCCCGCCGAACTCAACCATGCGCGGGCCCGGGTGGAGATCGACCGCGACATCCGGTTTCGCTCCGGTCTGCGCAGTGAAACGCAGCTGGTCGAACCAGATGGTGATAAAACCAAATAGATTGATTCTGAACTTAACCAGCGTCGCCGTCGCGTTGAATGTAGGTGCACTCGAGCCGTCAATAGGCGCACTGACGGAGCCGTGCATCGTTAATTTGGTCGTGCCTTCGTAGTGGGGCACGAACAAGCCCGCCGGATCACTCTTAACTTTGTCGGTCTCCCAATTAAAGCTGGCTTCAACTTTGTCGTCACGCTCGGTACTCACCAGCTTCGGGACGCTTTTGTCGCTGAGACCGAGTCCCGGTACGAACGTCAAAATATCGGTAAGCTTGATACCACCGAGAATTCTCGCGTCTTTGAAAAAGTCGACAGGATTGAACTGGTTATTTTTTATGTTAGTCAGCTTGTCCTCGACCGACTGGCTGCCGGTGGGACGTTGCGCGGAGACGGGACCCATGATTCGCGATAGTCCCAGGATAGCCATGCTGGGCGTGGCCAACCCGCCAATCGCATCGCTCTTTACCTGGGCGCCAAATTCAAGTCCGAAGTTCTCAGATTTATCCAGAGTCAGGAACAGCTCGCCCCGATTGTCGCCAAGGAATCCGTTCGAAATGTAAGTCTTCGCAAAAGTCACCTTGACCCAGGAGTTCGGTTGCTGCAGAAGCCGGCGGATCGCGGCGATCCCGACGCGGGCATCTTCGACTTCCGGATAGAACTGAGGTTCCTCCACGGGCAACCCTTCGGTAACCCCGGCGGCGCAAAAAACAATCTGATCTGTCGGTAGGCGAGTGTCGCCTTCCGCGTTCTGATCGTAGGGCGCGTAACACACTGAAGCGCCACGGATCGCGGCCGTGCGTCGCGGCCTCTCGCTCGGCGCGTTGTAGCGTTCGCGAATCTTGGCGAGGACTGCGTCTCGTTTAGCTAGGTCCTCGTTTTCATTTGCTTCGACGCCAACGAAGAGCAGCGGCCTCGCGAAGGTGACGCGATTTCCGGAAAGATCAGTGGCTGCGATCTGAAACATGAAGTCGTTGTTCTGATCGAGCATCGGCCAAAAGCACGCGCGAAACGGTACGGTGGCGTAAACCGCGTCTGAGCTGGTTGGGCTGCTCACCGGTTTCAGTTGGCATTCAGTTTTGTCGGGTGAACGCAGGCTCGGGGTGACGCGCGTAAGAATTTCCACGCTCTTAAAAGGGAAGTTGCGTCCGTCGTGTTCGTGGCCGGCGCCCTCGTAGTGCTTCACCTGCTCGCGCACAATGATGTAAAACCTTTGCCGCAGGACGGCGACGCGGTCGTTAGTTTTTTGGCCCTGCCGGTTCTTGATGTATTCAAACTTTCGCTCGGTAACCTTCACCAGCGACGCGGCATGTCCGAGGTCGTGCAAGAAACCGCGATAAACGACGCGAACATAATGATCGCGGCCCAGCGTGGCCAGGTGACGCCACTGCTCCAGGCCGACGCCGGCCGGCGTCGGACGCTCCCAACCGCCCTCGGCATCAAGCAACGCCCCCAGCGAAGAGAGGGCGAGTCTGCGTGCTTCGGAGGTCGTTGGATTGAAGGGACGGTTACGCGTATTTGTCTCATCAAACCCGCACATCAGTCTGACGAGCATCTCGCGATCCAACGGATCCAGACTCATGCGGAACGGAAGGTTGTTGTTGACTTTGTTGATGATGTCCCCAACGTGAACGGGGTCGTCATGAGGACCGTAATCCGGAGACCAGAGCGCGCGCACTCGCGTTGGTCCATCCGGTCCAACGTCGTTGCTGTTGGCGGTCAAGCGCGTGTGCCAGAGTTCGGTGCGACCGTTGTGGAGTACTGGTTTCGTGGGATGCCGCCAATATGCGGACGGAACTGGAGAAAGGATCAGGCGGTACGGTAGTTCCAGCGCCGTAACATTTTTGGCTGGTTCGTGCGGACCAAAAATCAAGGGAAGGAATGGCAATGCCTCACCCAGATCGAATGCCGATTCGCTCAACGTGTACCCAGCCAGCGCTTCGGTTGTCATTAGCGATAGCGCCGCCGCCGCGACCTCCCGGCGGCCGGGGTCGCGCAGCGGTGTGAATCTTGCGGCGAGAACGTCGAGTTCTTCGTTGAGAGCGTTGCGCAGCATCGTCGCCATGCCGGCCTTGCCGCCGGAGCGAATCGCGGCAATTGCTTTTTGGGAAATGCGTCGCGCGGCGCCGGCGAGAGATTTCTCGTGCTCGCCGCCCACGGCGTTGGTCAATTCCGCTCGGGCCTGGGCCCAACTGGGCGAGGTCACGACGCCCGTCAGGAACTTGTCCCGGACACCGAATGGCGGCAGGCGGAAGGTCGTCGCATCTGGAATTGCGTTCACACTCAGACGCATGGGCCAACGGCGGCAGGCATCGAGGATGGCTTCGATAGTGAAGGGAAGCGCCGTCTCGTCGTGCTTCATGGTGAAGGCGATCCGGCTGCGGCCCGACATACGGATTTTGGCGCTCGGCATAGGCCGCAGCGGTTCGGCAGGATCGCCGGTACTATTCTGCTTATTGATCGCTCCCGTCTTTTCCGGAAATGGCTTCGAGCCGCCGTTGGCGGGCACACTGTCGCCCGAGCTGTCGAGATAAGCCTCTTCACCGAAACTCTGTGGCGGGAATTCCACGATCAGCGTCGCGGCGGCGCCGGGATTTGTTCGTACCAACTTTGGCGCGCCAGGATCGCTAAAATTGAGGTGAAGGTTTTCGAAGATGAAATCACAGACCAGCAAGTCGTCCGCCCGCACACACGAAACACGAAACTCCACCGGCGTGCGAAGTTTCCCAATGTCCGCCCAGATCCTGCCGAGATTCCCGATGGCATCTTTGCGCAGCCCGGCTGAAACCGCGGCCGACCGCGTTGAAGTTTGCGTTTGAATGTCAGACTTTTCGGGTGAGGTCTTTGCGCTTTTCGATCTGCGGGTGCGTTTCTTTTTCGTCGGCATGTGATCTCCCGTCTGATTTCCTTAGCCGGCTATAGTCGTCTGAGTAAACATGAAACAGTTAACCGATAAGATCTGGCTTATGCTTCCACGTGAGGCACATCTGCGATCGCTTTCTTTCGCGTCGGGCGTGAAAGCAGCTCGAAGGGTCGCAACTTCTGTGGGGGATTTCGACTCGACTCGGCCCAAGGTGTCTGGACCAATCATTTAGGAGGCGCTTTTTATCACGATTGCCTGACGTTGTCGAGATTAATAGCGCGTGCAAATAGCAGGAACTACAGAGCGAGAGAATGGGTCAGGGTGGGTAGAGCAATGGCTTTTAATCAGTGGGTCGCAGCTTCGAGTCCAGAACTTAGGGAATCAAGAGAGAGAATTTCAGAGTAGTGAGACCACGATTGGTGAAGCCCGTGTCACTTCCAAAAAAAGTGGTGAGCCGAGCAGGACTCGAACCTGCGACCCACTGGTTAAAAGCCAGTTGCTCTACCGACTGAGCTATCGGCCC
>UEXV01000094.1_pt1 | contig 35493 bp, 19 predicted proteins | sample 4301181 | NCBI WGS metagenome assembly UEXV01 (sample SAMEA4773175, study PRJEB27434) | metagenome | biome: 2259; feature: agricultural soil; material: soil | place: USA | collected 2014-09 | depth 0.25 m | reverse complement strand
TGCGTGGTGCACCTCAATCGTAAAAACTGTCAAGGATGTCATGATAGTCTTTTGTCAACCATGTCTTGATAATTAACACCAAGCCTCGCCTTGGGCTTAGTTCTGCCGCCGCTCCGCAGCTGGTCTCTTCCGTAAGTGAGTCAAGGATATGAATGCGCTCCAAAAAAAGAGGGATGCAAACCGTACCACCACCAAATTAGGGCACAGATTACATGAGCACGCACGCAGACTTGTCGCCAGATTCGCCGCCGGGCGGCGCCTCGTCTCTTTGGCGCCTGTTGCGTTCGCACGCCGTCGAGCTGTCGCTGTTTTTCTGCCTTTGGTTTGCCTACGGCATCACGGTGAACTCGCGTAATCAATTTGAGTTCAATCTCCAGCACGCGGGCATTGAAGCCATTGTCGAGCGCCATCACTTCTATCTCGAAGGCTCGCTCACGCCGCGTTTTCAAATCAAAGTCTATTACGACAGCGACAAACCATTCGGCGATACGTTCCTGTATCGCGATCATCAATATCCGGCAAAGCAACCGGGCCAGTTCATGGCCGGCGCAATCGCCTACTTTTTTCTGCGACTGCTCGGTCTCGATTATCTTCATCACTACCTGCTGACCGCGGCCTTAGTCAGTTGGCTTACATCTTCGTTGGTGACAGCCCTCGCGGCTGTAGCTGTCTTCAAAACTGTCCGATTGTTTGATGAAGAAAGCATCTTCTGGCCGCTGGTTTCCGCGTTGGTTTATGGATTGGGCACGACTGCCTTCGCCTATTCAGGCTTTACTTATCACGATGCGATGGCTTCGGGTTACCTGGTCATTGCGTTTTATTTTGCGGTCTTGCTGGCTCGTCGAAAGTCACGCGGGCGATCCGAGAAACTGCTGGCGGCAAGTTGTGGGCTGTTGCTCGGCTTAACGGTAACCACTTCGATGTTGCCATTTTTTATGGCGTGCGTCGCCGGGCTTTATGTCGTTTCGTTGCACCGCTGGAACTTGATCGCGCCATTCCTGCTGGGCGGATTGATTGGAATTTCTCCACTCCTCTTTTACAACGCAGTTTCGTTTGGTAATCCATTCCTGAACTCTTACACGGTGGGCGGGTATCCCGAATCAGACTTTCACTTGAATCTTCACAACTCGATTGCCAAGGCACGGCTCTATCTTTCCGAAATCAGTCTTTATCTTCCGGTAACGTGGCTGGGCGTGCTGGGTTTGGCATTCTTTCCGCGCACGCTGCGGCGCGAGCAGTTGGCGCTGCTGGGCCTTCTACTGGCATTGGCCATTCAGGTTCTGAACATCGATTCTCACGGCGGATGTCACTACGGTCCCCGGTTTTTGCTGCCGGCAATGCCGTTCATGTGCGTCGGTTTGGGCGGGTTTGTTTTTATGCGTTCGCAGGCTCTGAAGTCGTTGACGATGGCCGGGACGATGGTGTTGGGAGTGATTTCATTCTTCATCAATGCAGCGGGAGCGACTTACACTGCGATGTACTGCGATACAAATCAATATGCGCTGTGGCCGGCGCTTCAAAATTTGCGCGCGCTTAACTTGAAAGAGTTTCCGCTGGCGGTCTGGCTTGGGCTGCCCCTTTTGCTCAGTTTGTTTCTCCTGGCTTATTCAATTCAAAACTACCAACCGCGATCGAATAATGAAGTATTTTCTTCAGTCCCGTAGGGACAAAATGTTTATAGCACCCTGACCGACACCATGGAGCTAAGCTCCTTTAGGAGCGAAATAGTCGCAGTGTCGCCCATAAATGGGCTCAAAATTCTTTTGCATTGTCGCGTTCTATAAATATTTCGTCCCTACGGGACTGGCGGAAAGGAAATGCTTCATGAGATGCCCGAGACTTTCTTAGACGGGAACTCAAGAGTCCGAGCGATACTTGATCGGAGCTTCCTGAAGTCTGTGCCACTATTCGACCGTCACCGGCAAGCGCAAAGTCTGCGAACCTTTCAACCCAAACCACGAAACATTCTCTTGCAGCACATCGATTTCGAGAAGGTAACCACCCGCCGTCTTCGGCGCGTTAATCGCGAATGAAAACTCGGCCGACTGGCCCGGCAACAAATCCTGCAGAAGCGTTGCCCGCCCGTCATCATTCACCACCACTTTGCCTTCGCTATCCAACCAGTGGTTGCCGACATTGATCTGAAATGGCGCCACCGCGCGTTCCCTCACGAGCCAGGGGATCGAACTCGCGTTCCTGACCGCAACACGGATCGTAGCGGGCTGATTGGTTCTCACATTCGCCGCGTAATCAATCGCGCGAATCTCTGCGCGAAACGCTGCCGCAGGCAGCGGCGCAAGTGAACGCGGCGGGCCTTTCACGATGGCGACTTTGTAAGGCCATCTTTCGAACAGGACCGCGCACCGCGGGCAGGTGTCTTCGGTCGTGATCACAGTGCCGTCGGGTGCGCCGGCGTCGGGCGCGAGCACGATAAATCTGTCACGCGGGATTCGCTCGACGGTCGCGTACCAGGATGCCTGAATGTAGCCAGGAATCGGCGGCGCGTCTGCGATGTAAATTGGACGATCGCCCGACGCGTTCATCGCCGTCGGCAGGATAGTCGACGCATAGTCCGCGTCGAAGAGATTCAGACGCCGCGTCAGGCCGGCGCTCGCACGGAACTGCCATTGGAAAAGCATGCCCTGCGCGAGGATCAGCACGATCGAGGCGATCAAGATCGCGCGTCGCAAGCGAGTGTTACGCGCGAACATCCACTCAAACGTTGGAATAGTTAGCGTCAGAATAAAGACGGGCACAGCCGCCAGCCGCAGCGTGTGAAAGTAATCCTTCGTCAGCGATGCCGGCACGAACGAGACTGCCAGTCCATAAATCACAAAGCACCACCACGCATTCAAACCCTTTCTCCGCACCAGCAAAACCAAACCGGCTACCGTCAGCAAAAACGTCGCCGCCAACACCGGCCCAGCGCCGTAGACGCTGGCAATTTGATACGCGTTCGGATCGCCACTGACAATCATCTTCCAGGGATTGATGTTCCCGACGAAGTGCCTGACAAACTGCCAGGCATCTTCCGCGTAGGTGGTTTGCGGCGTGATGAAGGTGATCAATTGATAGCGCGCGCTCAGCGCGCCCGGATGTCTCTGCTGAAAAACCAGCAGCGGAATAAGCGAGAGGCCATAGAACACCCACACTTTGAGAATCGAGACCAAACGCGCGCGATTTAAGAAAGCCAGAAGACCTAACGCTAACAGCGGCGCCAGCACGCGGCCTATCGAGTACGCATAAGTCAGCAGAGCCAGAACGAACGCCAGCGTCACCGTCTCAAACCAATTCCATTTCTCTTTCTGCGAGATGGACTGAACGACCAGTAGCAACAGCGCGATCAGCAGCGGATATAATGCGACTTCAATCACGACACTGCTAAGTTCAAAAAGCCAGGGCGTAAGAAACGCCGTCAAAGTGATGACAAGCACAACCTCGCGTCGTTTCGTAATTCGCCATGCTAACAATCCGATTATCAGCGCGGTCGTGAATCCCAGCGTCGCGCTTAACAATCGCGCGACCCTGATGCTCGGGCCGGTGACCTTGAAAATTGCCGCCAACAAATAAACGTAGACGGGATTCTTGTAATCACCGAAGGCGCGAAAATAGAGTGGCCAGCTCTCGTTATGTTCGTCGCGACCGGTTTGAGCAATCAGGTGCGCGTTGTAAGCGATCGATGATTCGTCGATGTAAAAGCCGGCAGGATTAGTCGTCAGCCGTTGAGTGTAAAGGATCGCACCGGCGGCAATGACTGCGAGGAACGCGACGGTCAGAAAGTCACGACGAAAGAGCCGTTCTCGGTACGCAAGCGTCTGGCTTGCAACTGTTGGGTAGTCGGTTGGTTTAGAGTTCAAGGGCTTGACCGAAGAGTCGATCTGGTTTGAATAGTCGCCCACTACCTGGGAGCGCGGACGTCCTCGTCCGCAATGAGCGCGAAGCGCGCACGGTTTCTTACTAACAAACTAGGCTTCATACAACAACAATGCGGACGGGGACGTCCGCGTTCCCAGCATTCGCAAGTTCGATCCGACAATTGTCGCAATTACCTTTGGGCATCAGTAACTGAAAGCACGCCGCAGGCGCGCGTACCGTGTCTGATCATCTCGATACAAATAAATCGAGCCGCCAATTATTGCCTCAGGCTCTCGGCGCCGGTAAGCATCAAAGAAATTTTGCCGCTCAGTTTCGGTGGCCCATCGTCCGTCAATCTTGAGGGCCTCAGGCACGGTCGAGCCGTTCAGGAAGCTGGCGCCGATCGCCACATAACGCGTGGGTTCAGGCTCGCCGCCTTCAGCGGTCGCTAACGCCAGCGACTGCACGCCGTAGTGATGCAGCATGATGAAGTCGCCGAGAAACGCGGAACGAACGCGTGTCTCTCCGCGCTGCGTCAGGTACAGTCCGACGTTGCGAGCTTCATCGCCCCACTCGACATTCGAGTCGGACAAGTACCACCAGTGCGGATGCGCCGACGCGAGCTGATTCATGTAACTCATGTGATTGGGATACGCGCGCACGGCGTCCACGCCAATCCAGACTATCAATGCAAACGCCGCCATCATTCCGGCGCGCCGCATCTGTTTTGATCGAATCGCACTCGCCAACAACGCGCCGCCGAGAATAAACAGAAATGGATAAGCCGGAAGATAGTAACGCACGCCGATGTCTATGCGACTGCCGAGCACGTACAACGTGTAGACAAGAAACGGCGTGAGCATCCAAAGAAATCGCGCTTCACGCTTTTTCACGTACTCGTAAATGGCCCACGCGAGCGACGCAATTGAAAGAAATAAAAACGGCAGCGTAGTCTTGAGCGCGAACGCAACCGGGAAGTAGTACCACCAGCCGTTGCGACTGTACATGCCGAGGAATCCCGCCGGATGTCCTTCGGCCGTATGCCGCACCTGTCTGAGTATGCCGAGAATGAAGTCAGCGGGAACTATGTGCGAAAGCAGGCTCGTAAACATCGTCACTGTTCCGCTGATGCGCGGAAACGATTCCTGAATCCACTGCACGTCAGGCTCGCCTATCGCGCGATGCTGAAATAAGTAACCCGCATTGATCATGACCAGCACAACCAGCGCGATGACACCAATGTGAGTGAAGAGGCTGCCGCGGCTGCGATCCCTTCGCGGCGCCCGCCAAATTACTAAGGCGAAAAAGACGACCAGCACCGGACCCGCCAGCAGCATTGAAAACTTTGCGAGGAGCGCGACGCCAGTGGCCGCTCCGATCCAAACGGCATGTTTGAGTGATGGGTTGTTGGCGTATCGATACAGCGCGACAAAGAGTAAGAAATATCCGAGGGCTGCGGGAATGTCTGTTTGCACTACGCGCCCGTGGGCCAGCACTGTCGGTTCCAGCGTGAATAAGGCGACGGCAATCACCGCCGCCAGTGGACTGAATAACTCGCGCGCGAATTTGAAGATGAATAAGCCTAGCAGGACGGTGAGCATGATCGCCGGGACGCGTGGCCAGAACGAAAGCGACTCGAAGATGTTTGGATTGTTCTCCCAGAATCTTTCGGCGTAAGACCACTTTTCCTGAATCGATCCGGGCTCGCCAAAAATCTGGTCCGGTTTCACTTCATTCGGTTGAATCAAGAGCGCCGGCAGGCTGGCGATTATTTTTGAAAGCGGCGGGTGTTCGTTGACCAGTTGGAAGTTGCCGGCGGCGAGGTGATAGTATGCCGACGGAATCATCACGATCTCGTCCACAGTAATGCTCTTGCGCGAAATCACTGCGAACATTTGGAGTGACATCGTGGCGAGCAACACGGCACACGACAGTTCCGCCACGTGCGCGACTGCCCAACTGCGAGTTGCGGCCCACGCGCGCCGCAGATCTATGTCGAGATGCGTCGCTTGCTCAACTCTCTGATTCAATGGCTCGTCCATCAAATCTCCGTCTGAAGATCAAATCTGATTATGTCGCGGCTCTCGCCGTTGCGATAGCGCCGCTCGTTTATTTCTGGCCCGCGTTGCGCGAAGGACGAGCGCTATCGCCGGATGATGGCGTCATCTTCAACATCCCTTTGCGCGTCGCCGCGGCGAATCTAATTCGTTCGGGCTCTCTGCCGCTGTGGAATCCCTACATTTTTTGCGGTCTGCCGCTTCATGGCGCGGCGCAGGCCGGGCTTCTCTTCCCGCTCAACTGGTTCTACGTCATTTCGTCACCACGACTGGCGACGAACCTGATGATGATCACCGCCTACATGCTGGCGGCGGTCGGCGCTTATTTGTATTCGCGCCGGGCCGGGGCGGAGGTCGCGGGCGCAATCGCCACCAGTCTGATCTGGCAATGGAGCGCCTTCATGGTCGAACAGATCGGCCACACGAACATTCTGCACACGGCCGCGATGTTGCCCTGGTTGCTGTGGGCGGTTGATGGTTACCTCGCCACCGGCGCGCGCAAGCGCGGAATTCTTTTGGTCGGTCTGTTAGCGCTGCAAGTCTTCGCCGGCCATCAACAGACGCTTGTGTATTCGCTGCTGCTCGTCGCCGCCTATGCGTTCGTGATTGCGCGCCAGTCTCGTCAGACACGACAACGATTCAACTCGATCGCAATTTTCATGGTCGCAGGATTAGCGCTGGCAGCGGTGCAGATCTTACCGACCTTCGAGTTACTGCGCAACAGTCTCAGGGCGACGACCACGTATGAATTCTTCGGCTCGTTTTCGATGCCGCCAAAATTCGTGCTCACGTTCTTCGCGCCCTATGTTTTGGGAGGCGGCAATGGCCTGCTTTTTCGCGCGCCTTACATCGACCGGCCCTTCTTTGGTGAGTACGCCGCCTATGCGGGCTTGCTAACGCTGATGTTGGCGGCCGCGGCTTTGATCTTGAAGCGCGATCTGATCACAAAATTCTGGGGCGTGGTTTTTGTCGCGGCGCTAATTATGGCGATGGGCCGTTTCATGCCGTTTCGTCTTTATGAGGTGCTGTATTACGTTCCGGTGCTGAATCTTTTTCGCGGACCAGCTCGTCACTTGATGGAGATACATTTCGCCGTCGCGGTTTTGGCGGGGCGTGGGCTGACGGCCATCAAATCCGGCAAGAGATCCACACTTTTTCCAATCACGATCATAGGCGCCGTGATCTTTCTGCTGACTCTGTTGACGGTCACCTGGTGGCGGCCCGCGGCATTTCATCTTGATCGAGCCATTCCGGTCACGTTGATGCGCGCGCCGGAACTCTTTCTGCCGATATTTATCGCAACGCTCAGCGCGATTTCGCTTTTCATCTATGCGCGCTCAAAGGGCCGGCGCGCACTAATCGCCTTGTTCGTAGTTTTGATCTTCGATCTGTTTTTGTATGGATCAGGCAGCGCCTGGCGCACGCACAGTCCGGGACCGCAACACGAACTTTGGCAAGAGCCCGAGTTGGTAAAGCTAATCCGGCAACGAGAAGCAGCGAACGCACCGTCGTACAGGATCATCACGCAAGATCAGCCTTTCGATCCTGACTTTCCCGTGTCGCCGCCGACCGAAGAAGGCGGCGGCGCGATGGCTTTGCAACCTGACACTTACATGATGCACGGCATTGAGAATGCAGCGGGTTACGATGGTTTCGGTTTGGCGCGCTACAGCCGTCTGGCGGGCGACATGAAAGTTTGGGGCGAGTTGACGGACGCGGAAGGCACACTGCGCGGTGACAGCCGCGCGCTCGATCTCTTGAATGTTCGCTATCTGCTGACCAGACCGGCGGTGGCTGCGCCATCGACGACGAACAATTTTCCGGCGGCCCCGGTTACTTACGCGGGTCAACGCTTCGACGCCAACGACCTGGGTCTGCGACCGATTAAGCCGGCACGGCGCGTGACTTTCAATGTTCCGGCGACCGAGATTGATCGGATAGCGCTGCTGACAAATCTATCCTGGTCGAACGATGTCTCCGACCACACTGTGGTGGCCCAGATCGAGTTGCGCGCAAAGGACGGAAAGACTTTCAGCTTCGAATTACGCGCCGGCGATCATTCGTCCGAATGGGCCTACGATCGTTCCGACATCCGGGCGCAAATCAAACATAAACGCGCGCCGGTGGCTACCAGTTACCCGGTCGAAGATCCGCATGGAAAGTACGAGGCACACACTTACGTTAGCTCGTTGGCCCTGCCGGAAAAAACTTTGATTACATCCGGCTCGATCACCGTGTCTTCGATCAAGAACGCTCCGGAATTCAGTTTGAGTGTCGCGCGGGTCACGCTGGCAAATGGCGAGCAGGCTTTTCCACTGCGCCGAGAATGGATGGCTGAAGAGTCCGGCGATTCCGGCGTCAACGCTCCTTTTCAACGTTGGAAGAGAATCGCGCAGTTGAAGGACGTCGCAATTTTTGAGAATGCGCGGATGCTGCCGCGTGTTTGGCTTGCGCATGAAACGAAAGTTTTGACCGGACCAGAAATTCTAAACTTGATCCGCACCGCCAAACTTCCTGATGGTAAGGTTTGGGATCCGCGCAGCGTGGCTTTGGTTGAAGGTCCGGTTGATTTCCCGCCCGCGGCAATTGATAAGGATGCGAGCGTGCAGATTACCAGCCACGAGCCGAACCGGATCACAATCAAAACAAAATCCAGCGAACCTTCGATCCTGATTCAAAGCGAGAATCATTATCCCGGCTGGCGCGCGTATGTTGATGGACGATTGGTTGAAACACTCCGAGTTGATTACAACCTGCGCGGCGTCACCTTGCCCGCGGGCGAGCATAACGTTGAGTTTGTTTACCGGCCGAAGTCTGTTTTGATTGGTGCGGTCATTTCGTTGCTGACTTTGATTGGACTGATCGTTTGGTGGATGCGTCTGTTGCCGGAAGAAAGACTGGTGCGGATGTTTGGCCGGCCGGGTATTAACTAAATATTCCACGACCATCGAACCAAGTCCGCGGAGCGGACGGCAGCATAAAGCCTGGGGTGGAGCGAGCGAAACCCCAGGAATCGAACCCAGATATAAAAGAAGCCCGCTTCGCGGGCTCAATTTGTGATGGTTACTTTGATCCTGGGGCTTGCGCCCCAGGCTTTATGCTGACATGCGCTCCGCGCACTCAAACAAACCGCCTACTCAACACTCAACGAATGGTTCAAAACTTCCGAACCCAAATCTTCAAACCAAGCCAGATGCTCTGACACCATATCGAAATTGAGAGTGTAGTCTCCGGCCGCTTCCGGGGCTTTGAGGCCGATCTCAATTTCCACGGTTTCACCCGGCGCGATGTCGTGCGGCAGGAACGCGCCGGCATGATACAACGAGATTGGCGTTTCGTTTCGGTCGAGCAAATGAGCGACCAAATGCACGTCACCTTTTTCCGTCACGCCTTCGTTGCCACGAAGCCAGAAGGCGTTACCGGAATTTTCAGCACGTATCGTGAAGCGCAATACTTCGCCGGGAGCACAATGAGTTGGACCACTCACAAGTGTTAACTTCGATCCCAGGTAGCTAATCGCGCGACTGTCGGGATACGGCTTTTCCTTCCGGCAGGCCAGCACCGCGCGATCGGTTTGCGTTCCCGGGAATACCTCAACTTCGTCGAAACCAATGTTTCGAAGCAGCGCGCACAACGCTGCGGTGCTGGGAAGAAACCAGTTAAAGACTGCTTCTTTAGCTTCAGGTTGATTCTCGATATAGGCGATCGGGTGAAGCGTCGGTTCAGTTCCCCCGACCGGGTAAACAAAGGATGTGGGCGCTCGGTCCGGTGGATAAATTGCAGTTTCCAAAACCAAAAGCCGGCGCGTCACCAGGAAAAGTTTTTCCAGCGCGAGGACGAGGTGCTTGGTGTGATAGATCAGGCCGAGCGCCAAAGTAAGATCGCACTGCCCCAAAGCGCGCGGATCAAGATCGTAAACCGACAGACGCTGATAATCGATGTCGAGGCCCAAAACCTTTTTGACAAAGTTAGCCTGGCGGATCAATTCACGTTGGGAATCGATTCCGAGAACGCGCGCCGCGCCGCGCCGCTTCATCTCGATCGAATAGAAGCCGGCATTGCAACCGACATCCAGAACGCTTTGTCCGGAGAGGTCGTCAGGCAGACATACTTTCACTTTCTCCCAGGTGGGGCGCGGATGCTCGGTGGGCTCGCCGATCGCGCTCCTGGTTTTGGTTTGCAGACCATCGCCCAGATCGATGCAGTGAAACCAAGGCTCGAGCCGCGCAATTTCTGAAATTATTTCGTCGCGAGTCATTGGAAGTTGTGTCCGAAGCCCGACCGTAAGGGAGGGCGCCTTTAGCGCCAGTTGCGCTCCCTTACGATCGGGCTTCTGACACGATCAGCTCAAACTGAAGCGGCTCCGATCCCTGCTCTTCGAACCAGCAAACATTCTGATCCACCAGATCGATCTTCACGGAATACTTTCCGGCTTTGTTTGGCGCAGTGATGGGAAGATCGAGCGTAATACTTCGGCCCGGCGCCACGGCCCGGGGCAGGAGCGGACCATGATTTTCAAGCGCGAGCCTGCCGCGCTCATCAGTGATTTTCACGGCCGGCATGACCATTCCTTTGCGCACAGTTTGGCCTGTCAACCAAAGGGTTTCGCCGCTGTTGATAAAAGTGATTGGGACTTTGAAAGTCTGGCCCTGAATGACCGTTTCCGGCGTCGAGCCGCGCAGCAGAATTTTGGCGCGCAGGATTCCCGGATTGCGACTGTCCGGCACACTCGACCCGGGCGCGCCGGCAGCGACCTTCATGCAAGTAAGATGATGATAATCGGTGTCGAGCGAACGCAGCGGCAGACTCCAATTTTCTTCAGTGCCAACCAGCATTTCTTTCTCGAAAAGTCCGTTGACGCTTACATAGTCCGACACTATCGCAAAACCGTTCTCGTCGATGAGCGTTCGCAAGTAACTTTCGCTGAAGGGCGATTCGAGTGTCTGGTATTTTTCCATGAACCCGCGCAACTCAATTTCAGTCGCCGAGCCCGCAGGGGGTTTGTGTCCTTCAAGAATGAACAGGATGCCGCCGATGTCCAACATCGCAGCTAGATTGCGAAAGACACTCTGCTCGTCGTCGAAGTGATGCAACGCGTCGTAACAAATGATTGCGTCAAACTTTTCGCCCAGCGGCGCGGACTCAATATCGTGATTGAGAAAGCGACAGCGTAAAGGCGTGTCCTGATCGATCTGATAAGGCAGATGCTCGAGGCGTTCGCGCGCAACTTGAATCAAGCCTTCGCTGATGTCCATCCCCGTCATGTCGTAACCCAAACGGGCGAAGTATTCAGTGACCCAACCCGGGCCGCAACCAACATCAAGAATTTTGGCGTCGGCGCGCAGCGCGAGCGCAGATGCCATGTTGGCAAAGTCGTAAAAGTGCCGCGCCGTTTCGGGATCCATTCCATCACCCGAAAACTTGATCGGCTTATGCAAATTACAAAAGGGCTTGGTGCGCAGGTAGTAACTCAACTCAGGGCTGAGGGCGGCGGCGTATTCCCGTGCGCCCTGTTTGTAATCGATGCCCTCGACACGTGGCATGCGGCCAGGTTCGTCGATCGTTTTCGCGGGACGATCGTCATCGACGATCTCGTTCTTCAAAGGGGACTGAGCTTCGTGTCCGTTGCTCTTGATCGTCCGCTCGATCGGTCTCCCGTTAGGACTAGCCAGCGGACGAGTTGAGCGAGTTTTCACGAACTCGGCTACCGGCGCCAACACTGCAAGCTCATTAGCGACGCCCTGCAGTAGCGCCTCGTCATGAGTGCGAACTCCCAGCACAGACATTTCGTCCGAGATGTTCCGGAGGAAAGTTGTTCGCGGCCGCCGCGCAACTACTTCGCGGACGAAAGCCGCATATTTTGCGGCGCTGGTTTCAATATTGTGTTCGGCCAAAACGTAGGCGCGCGCGTTACGACCGATGCGCGCGCGCAAATCCGGGTCCTCGATCAGTTTGCTGAGATAGGCTTGCAGCAGGGCGTCACCGAATTGATCGTGATCGACTTTTACAACCGCGTCGTCCGGTAGTTCCGAAAAGGCGCCAACGTTCGAGACGATGGCCGGAATCCCGGCAGCCATCAACCGGCAGAGGCTGCCCGACGTGGCGCCCACTGGCCGCTCGCGGAGATTGATAGCAATATCCGTTTCAAGTATTCGCTGCTGAAATTCTTCCAAGCTGACATAACCGGTGAGCGTGACGTGTTTCTCCAGGACGAACTTTCGGATCAGATCCGGCAGCTCCGGAAAGTTCGCCGCCGATCCTACCATCGTGTAATGAAAATCGAGACGCTCGCGCAGCGCGGCGAGCGCGCGCAGGATGCGTTCGATGGCCTTGTCCGGCGTGATGAGGCCAAACGAGGCAATCCGCACGGGTCCGCCGGGATTGTCTTTGTGATTCGCGGGTGTTTCTGCGGCGCGCTGGGTGATGTGGTGCTTGATGCAGGTTATTGGCACACCGGACGCGACGGCTTCAAGGCGCTCTCGGACCCACTCAGAATGCACGATGATACCTTCAGCTGATCGAGCGATGCGGGAATTCAGTGGAAACTGAAGCGGCGCGCTTTCGTGAAAAGGCGCGGCGCCGCGATTGAAATATTCTTCAGCCCGCAAACGCTCCTCGCGCCCATGACCTGCTTCAATCTCGTCGAAGTAAATACTCATCCGGCCCTGCTGCCGCGCCATCCCCAGGAAAAAATCCTGCAAGGCAAAGTCATGAAACACGACGATGCCCGCGGTTCGTTGCATCGCCGAATAAATGCCCGAGTGGTAACGGTAATCGTTGCCGATGTGATAAAGCACTGCATCGTAGTCGGAAAGCTGATCCAGCGCGGCCGTGTCGTTTTGATAATCAATTACGCCGAAGTGATTGGCCACCTGCGGATTGTCCGGGCTGAAACCATCGACGAACAAATCAATGTCGAGATAACTTCGCAGGTGCATCAACAACTCTTCGCTGTAATCTGAAATTCCGGAAGGCTGCGGGTTGAGCGGGCTGAAATAGGCCAGCCTGAGACTACGAGTGGGACTCGATCCTACAGGCTCGACTTGATTGGGCGGTGCAACTTTTTCCTCGACGAGGTTTCGCAATTGTTTTGGTTCGGCCGTGTGATTCGAAGAAGAAATGTTGCTGACTCTCGCCGAGCGAGCGTCGATCACTGTGCGAGCAAAATCGATATAACGCTCGGCGGTGCGCCAGATATTGTGCTCGGTCAAAACAAAATCGCGCGCCCGGTCACCCATTTGTTGTTTGAGACGTTGGTCCGTGAGCAGGCGCCTCAACTCGGATTGAAGACCGGCAAAATCATTTTCGGGCGCGACTTTCGCGACACAGTTGTCGGGGATTTCCGCGAACCAACCAAGGTCCGAAACCACGGCCGGCACCCCGATTCCCATGATGCGGCAAAGGCTGGCCGAGGTCTCGCCTACAGTGAAAGCCCGCAGATTGATCGCGACATCGGTACCGGCAATGTGTCGCTCAAATTCCTCGAGCGAGACGTGGCCCGTGATCGTGACGTGCTCAGTCATTCCGTAACGGATGATCAAGTCGCGCACATCCCAGAAAGGGTTCTCTTCGCCCACCAACGTGTAATGAAAATCAAACTCGCCTTTTAATGAAGCCAACGCCTGCAAAGTTTGTTCGATGGCTTTGTCGGGAGTGATCAAGCCAAAGCTGGAGATAGAAAGTGGGCGCGGCAAGCTGTCTCGATGCGTCCAGGCGCGCCGCAACGCGGGGCTGAGAGTTTTGACCGGCATGCTGATCCGCGCGGTGGGAACTCCGGGCGCGATCTGCGCGAGCCGCGTGCGCGTCCACTCTGAGTGAGCGACGATGCCTTCGGCGGATTGAGCGACACGTTTGTTGAGCGGAAATTCGACGGGAAACTCCTCCTGCGGCGGCCGCGCGCCCCTTCGAATAAACTCTTCCGCCCGCGCCCGCTCAGCCGCGCCGTGGCAAGCTTCCATTTCATCGAGATACAAATCAAAGTCATTTACTTCGCGCGCGCGACCGAGGAAGGTGTCCTCGAGGACGTACTCGTGGAAGACGACGATTCCCGGATGCTTCCGCAGCACCGTGCACGTGCCGAAATGAAAACGATAATCGTTGCCTACGTGATAGATCGCGGCGTCATAATCTTTCAGACGCTCGAGCGATTGCGGATCTTGTCGGTAGTCGAATCGCTTTCCCACGGGCAGCTCGCGATTGGTCGGTTGGAAACCATCCAGAAAAAGATCGATGTCCGCGTGCGCAGCGAGATAGGGCAGCAAATCTTCGCTGTAGTCAGAGATGCCGCAAGCTTGCGGATTAAGCGGACTGAAGTAAGCGAGCTTCATAAGGCAGCAGGCAGTAAGCAGCAGGCAGTAAGCAGCAATTGGGTATTCGCTGCCTTTTGCTTTCTGCCTACTGCCTAATTAGTTTCACTTCACAACTGTAATCTTTGCTTTCACGGTTGGCGAACCCTTGTCGCGAAACCAGGCAACCTGCTCCTGCACGAGATCGACTTCGAGAATGTAATCTCCAGGATCCTTCGGAGCGGTAATCAACAAAGGCACTTCCGTTTCCTCGCCCGGCTTCAGGTCTTTGCCGATGCCATACCGGCCATCCATATCCGTCAGCAAAGTCCCGTCCGATTTCAGCCAGCGATTTCCGGCGGCGATATAGAACTTATTATCCGCGCGAGTGTTCATTGGCGCACCTTGCGCCCACCACATTACGTCACTCGCATTCTTAATCTTGACGCGCACAGTTTCTTTTTGGCCGCTGCGCAATTTTTGTGGCGGCTCGACCAGGGCGAGGTCGGCTTTGAATCCGTTACCCGGCAGCGCCACAGGTTCAGTGGGCGGCTGTTGATTTTTGGTCGACTGCGTTTGTATGCCTGAACTCGGGGGTTTTTTGTTACAAGCAAAAGCAAATGAAATCATTATCGCAACACACAGCCCGATCAATTTCTTACTTCGCATTTTGAAAATCTCCTCTGTCTTAAAAAGCGGGGCAGTAACCCGACCGTCAGGGAGGGCGCAGACCTCGATGGAAACGCCCCTTCATTCTTATTCAACCTTGACTCTCAAATTCAACACTTCAGAGCCCCGGTCGCCAAACCACGCGACGCCTTCCTGAATTGCGTCGAGCTGCAAGACGTATGTCCCCGCTTCGCTCGGTGCGGTTACGCTCAAAAGCAATTCTACTGTTTCAGATGGTCCGAGATCCTGGAACAGTGCCACGCGTCCGTCAACGTCGGTGACCTTTGCATGCTGCTCGGTCAGCCAGCGATTACCGATCGTCAATTGATATTGCCAGGACGGCTGTTGACCCGGCCAGACCACCGAACTCTCGTTTTTCAGCGTGACCCGCAGCGCGTACTTCTGTCCGGCGCGCATCAAGCCGGGCGGGTTAGCCACTGACAGCCGGGCCTTGAAGGCCATGTCCGCCAGCGGTAACCCTTTCTCGGCCTGGGTCTTGCCGGAATTATTTTGCCAGCTTGGCAAGACTTCCGCCAAAAGCATGTCAAATCTCAGCGAATCCGAAAAATAGTTGAGCGAAACTGCGCGCGTTTTTCCCAGCGATAAGCCGCGCGCGGCCAGGGCGGCCCGCGCCTCGTCCAAACCTTCGCGATTGGTGAGCGTGAACATCCTTTTGCCCTGCGCAGCCTGCATCGCTTCAGAAAACTTCTGTCGCGCTTCGTTCGTGAGGAAATAGTTGGGCATGCGCACGCCGATCACCGGCGCATCTGGTTTCAACAAAGCTGCAAACGCCGAAGTCTTATAGGTCGTCTCGACCCAAACATCGACGTCATTAAAAAGCGGCGCATCTTCGATCGCGACATAAGACCAAATCGATCGATCCCGAAAAGAGTCGCGTGACTCGCGCAGAAAGGCTTCGGGTTTTTTGATAAAGGTTTCCCGCGCGCTCCATTCCCAGTGATTCGCATACCTCAGCGCAAAGTAACTCTGTCCCAAAAGGAGCAACCACAGGGGCGCCTGCGCGACGACACGGGCCCACTTGGGCCAGCGCGCGCAGTTCTGCCAAATGTATTTGACCAGCCAGATTAAGAGAATGCCGCTGGTGAGTTCGAGATATAGCGCATAACGGATGTAGCCGCTGCTCGCACTCCACATGATGGTCGCCACCAACGTGATGAAGGCAAGAGCGCGAACCTTGGGCTCGCCACGAGCGATGAAGAGACAAACTGCCGCCAGTAGGTATCCGATGGTTAACCTGCCGGAATAGTATCCGTATTCACTCAGCCGATAAGGTTTGAGGTACATCAACACCGGCCAGATCACTGTCTCGTAAACACCCCATGGCCCCCAGCGCGGATCGAACGCCGCGCCCTGCGGCCAGTAAGGCGATTTGAAGAGGCCGTTGTAAAGCGGAAAAACCGGATTGCCCGTTAACTTGTAGACGAGGATCATGAACGGCGCGAAGGGAGCCACGAACAGGATCGTCGCCAAAGGCACTGACTTCAAAACTTTCAGCAAACGATCTTTTCTTTTTTCGCCATTGTCACGCGTAATCAAGTTGAAAACATAGACGAGCACGATTGGAACTGCGATGAGCAGGTTCGCCAATTTAAAAGCCGTCGCCACGCCGAGATACAGCGCCAGCAACGCCGTGCGTTTCGTAAGCTCCTCATCATCCTTAATTTTGAATGCCAGAATTGTCGCCTCTAACAACAAAGGCAACGCCAGCAGATCCACCATGTATTCGTTGATCTGAAAAAGAAGTTGCTCGGTGAATAAAACGAAAAGCACGCTCAGGCTTCGCAGCCACGCCGAACGAACATATTCACGAAGCAGGCGATTGAGAATCGCTCCCGTCCAAATTAGGGCGAGGTAGTTGACGATCGTACCGAATCGATAACCGAGCAGATAACGATAAAGCCCGGTCAGGATGTCGGGCGTGGGATTAAACGGCGCCGCCGTCGGGAAGAAATCACCGCTGACAAAGAGCGAGCCGCGCAGCGCCCGTTCGCTGTGAAAAATGTGATAGTTCATGACATCGAACGAGATGTCAGGAAAAGCGACGCGCAAAATGAAGAACAGCAGCAGCGGCAGCGCCACGATCAACCAGAACTGCAGCTCGGTACGCGGGCGTCTCGCCCGCTGCAGCCGGGACGGCTGCGTACCGACGAAGGCGTACCAGGCAACCAGCGAAATGATTACTGCGAGGGTCCAGGCAATGGGCCGGCTCGGAACGAGGCTGAAGTATTGCCAGACAATAGTCAGGACGTAAGGAAAAAAGAGGATCGCACTCAGATCAACGCGCTCGCGAACATTTTCCGGTCTCAGAGTGCGAGGAAGTGTTGAGCCGCTGATCATGATCACTGGCGCAAGTGTCGCGCGCGCAGTTCGTCGCCCAACACCTGGATTTGATAATCGAGCTCCTGCGAGCGCCGCGCGATCGAGTGCAGCACCAGACCGACGGCAACTGACAGCAATCCGCAAAGAAAAATGGCGACCGCCAGCATCGCCAGCATTGGCCGCGCGATTGCCCGGTGCTGCGCAAATTCCATGATGACTGCGACCGCCGGAATCAGCGCGATCACTAGCAACACCAAACCGGTCGTGCCAAAGAACGTGAGCGGCTTGTAATCGCGAAACAGCGCGAGGATAGTGTTGAGAATCAGAAACCCGTCGCGGAACAATCTGATCTTCGAGTGACTGCCATGAGGTCGCGACGTTAGCGTCGTCGGAATCTCAACGATGCGAAAACCGCGCGCGACCGCCTTGATAGTCAATTCCGTTTCGATCTCGAAACCGCCGCCGAACACGGGAATCGTTTTCACGAACTTGCGGCTGAACGCGCGATAGCCTGAAAGGATGTCGGTCAGGTTCACGCGAAACATCGAGTTCAGGACCGTGAGCACCAAGCGATTGGCCCAGCGATTTATCGATCGGAATTCACTCTCAGTTCCCGTTTGCAGACGCGAGCCCACAACCATGTCAGCCTCGTCCTTGAGAATCGGATCGATCAATCGTCGCACTTCGCTCGCGGGATAAGTACCGTCGCCATCGACCATGACATAGACGTCGGCCTCGACACGCCGAAACATCGACTGCACCACAAAGCCTTTACCCTGGCGCGGCTCAGAAACTATCGTGGCGCCCGCTGCCTGCGCGCGCTCGACGGTGCGATCGGTTGAGTTGTTATCAAAGACGTAGATTTGCGCTTCCGGGAGTTCAGCCCGAAAGTCCGCAGCAACTTCGGCCACGGTTAATTCTTCGTTGTGACAGGGAATCAGGATCGCGACTTTCATCGATTCGATCGGTACGCACGCCTCCGGCGTGCTTCGTTGACGCTTGCCGGTAAGCCGCTCAGCACGCCGGAGGCGTGCGGACCGTCATCATATCCGGGATAGCCGGACTACTCATCTCGTCAGAAGGATTCGTTAAGAGCTTGTTCCCATTCGCCGCGAAGATCCGAAACGATCCCAAGTGCATTCTCTGCAAACGAAACTTGATCGAGGTGATGAGGACGCCCAACCCGTACTTGACGCTGCGCGTGAAATTTATCGAAGAGGCCTCCGCGAAATATCTGGTCGGACACGAAATCTCACCAATCCGGAATCTGAAGTAAACAATCTGCGCCAGCACTTCATTATCAAACAAGAAATCGTTGGTGTTTTCTTCCAACGGCAATGATTCCAGGACTTCGCGCGAGAAAGCCCGGTAACCAGTGTGATACTCGGATAACTTTTGGCCGATCAGCAGATTCTGAAAAGCGGTCAGAAAGCGATTAGCGACATACTTGTATCGCGGCATGCCTCCTTCCAGTGCGCCGTTGCCCAAAATCCGCGAGGCTAAAACCACGTCGTACTCGCCGAAGGCGATCATCCCGACCAAAGGCGTAACCAGCTTTGGCGAATATTGATAATCCGGGTGGACCATGACGACGATGTCGGCGGCCCGCGCCAACGCTTCGCGATAACAAGTTTTCTGGTTCTTGCCGTAACCCATGTTTTTCTCGTGCAGGAAGGTCGTGAGCCCGAGAGACTGCGACAACTCGACCGTCGTATCCTCGCTGGCGTCATCGACCAGCAGGACTTCATCGACGAGATCAAAAGGAAGATCGCGATAGGTTCTTTCCAGGGTGCGAGCCGCATTAAATGCGGGCATCACGACAATGACTTTTTTCCCATTGAGCATAGCCTGCGGATTCCTAAAACCTGGAGATCCTCGAGCGCGAACTTTTGCTTCTAAACTACGGCCGCTTAACCGCTTCAACTCTTGCCGGGCCGATCTCGGATTATTTGACATGGAGTCATGCTGACAAACACAATGCCTGACTCAAGTCAATCAAAGAGGCAAACGAGAACCTGGCCAAAATGATAACGTCAGCCTCCACCGAGACTCAACGCCCGAATGGAAGGCCCGAAACAAAAGGTGCGTTGCCGAGGATAGTTCAACGCTTTGCCAGCAACAAGTTCGCGCGCGAAGGATTCATCTTTGCCAGTTTCATTGCCCTTACCGCGTTGATGACCTGGCCATGGGTGACGCGGCTCCGCGATGCCTGCGCCGATCCGGGCGATCCGTATTTGGTCTCGTGGATACTCTGGTGGGACTATCACCAGACGTTCACCGCGCCGTTGCATCTTTTCGATGCAAACATCTTCTATCCATTGCACCAGACCCTGGCTTTCAGTGAGAACGACTGGGGTATTTCGCTGCTCTTCTTCCCCCTGTTTGCCCTGGGTCTTCAGCCGCTGACGGTCAACAGCGTCGCCACGTTTCTCGGGTTCGCTTTTTGCGGTTACGGCGCGTTTCGTCTGACGCGAACGCTGACAGCTTCGAACGGGGCAGCGTTGATGGCCGGTTTGATTTTTGCATTCATCCCTTACCGCTTTCACCTTCTTTCGCAACTCCACTACGTCTTCACCGGTTGGATGCCGCTGGCTTTGGAAGCTCTGGTCCTCTTCGCGCGCGAACGCAGCCCGCGGCGGGCCACCTGGCTCGCCGTTGCTTTCACGATGAACGGGCTCTCCTGTGTATCGTGGTTCGTTTTGTCGCTGGTTCCGCTCGGGTTGTCGTTTGTTTACCTGAGTATTCGTTATCGGCTGTTGAGTGATCGGAAGTTCTGGATACGCGGTGCAGTCGCGGCTTCGGCATCGATCCTCGTGCTCTTGCCTTTTATGCTGCCCTACTACCTCGTTAGCAAGGCCTATGGATTCACCTGGGGACCGGAAGTAGTTGCGAGAAATTCGTCGACCGCAACGCGCTGGCTCGTGGCTGAAAACCGCCATTTGCTTTGGAAGGGATTCGGCGACAACTTCGGGGGAAGCGGTCCCCGAATGTTCACGGGCTTGCTGGCGCCCTTGCTGGCGGTCGCTGCGTTGCTGCTGCCGGCATTACGACGCTCTTCAGTAGTCAACTCAAAATCCGAAGCAGAAATCCCGATCACCAACGAAAACGTTCACGAACATGGATCGTCGAAATGGATCGTATGGCTCGACGGATTTGCAATCGTCGGCGTGATCTTTGCGGTGCTCTCTCTTGGCTGGAGGGGATCTGTAACTCACCCATTTCTGGGAAGGTTCTTCGCAGGCGACACGCTTCACCGATCGCTTTTCGTTTTCGCCGCCGCGATATTACTCCGGCTAATCGTTGCCTATCCGGCCTGGCTCAGACGAACGATGGGCGAAACCAATTTGATCGCTCAAATCCGAAATTGGCGTCGTGGAGAACCCCTGTGGTGGAGAGCGATATGGGGAATTGCGAATCTCGTAATCTCGATCACAGTCATTGCTGCGATTATCGCTCTGCTCTCGGATTGGAAACGCGTCGGTCACCCTCTGCTGGGGACATTTTTTGCAGCGGCGAGATTAGATCAGGTGGTGCTGGTCTTCGTGCTGGCGCTGATAGTTCGGTTATCGCTTACTTACCCATTACTGCTCAGGCGCGCAACTGGCGCTAAGAACCTGATTGAGCACATACGCGATCCGCAAAGTAGCGATGCTTTATGGCTGGGAACCATTTGGTTAGTAACGGGATTCTTTATGTCCCTGGGAACAAACTCGTGGTTCTATCGAATTCTGTACGACTTGATCTTTCTTTTCCGGGGCATGCGCGAACCCTCTCGCGCAGCGATGGTCGCGGATCTCGGACTGGCTGTGCTGGCCGGCGTAGGCGCGATGAAACTCACTGCCGCACTCACGCGCGGCCGCCGGCATCTCCGCCCGGCCATGGCGCTGTCGCTGATTATTCTGGCAGTCTTGTTCGAATTGCGCGCAGCGCCACTCCCCTTCGAGCGCGGAGCAGTCAACCCGGACGAACTGACGCTTCGGCTCAAGCAGACTCCAATGCGCGGGGGTTTGGTTGAACTTCCCACGGGAACCGGTACCCTGCCGCACCTGTATATGCTGCGTGCGGCCGATCATGGAAAGCCTCTGATCAATGCAATCTCCACCTTTGTTCCGCCACACGCCTGGGAGATCGAGAGCCTGTCGCGATCTATACCTATCCCCACAAAACTCCTCGACGCGATGGAAAAGGTACCCACGTCGTACCTCGTGATTCATAACCCTTTGATCGAGGCTGAGCGTCGACAAAGTTACGAATCGTTTCTGGCTGTTGGTTTATCAACCGGGCGCCTGCGTTTCATCAAACGTTATGGTGCGGGCGACGATCTGTATGCGGTAGTAAAGACGGAACCAAACGCACAGTCGGAAGCGCCGTTGCCTTTTCCTGTGGCGGCGCATGAATGGGCTGCGACGATTCGTGAAGATCAGGCCAACCTCCTGGTCTCTCCCAACCGGGCGCAGATCCTTTATCGCATTCACCTCGCCACGACGGGACGATTGCCGGTTTACGCAGAATTTATGAAAGATGCCGAGGCAGTTGCGAAAGGCGTCACCCTGGAATCTGATGATCAGGATCAATCCTTCAATAATAATCTGCGGCAGTTTGTCGCCGGCTGGGTTAACCGCGAGCCCTTCATCCACACGTTCCGCGATCTCAACGATACGCAGTTCGTCGATCAATTAATCTCGCATGCTGGAATCAAGTTGGATCCGCAGGAACAAGCCGATTTGGTCAGCGAGCTTTCCAGTAAGCGCGAGACGCGCGCGGGCATCCTGCTTAAGATCGCCGGTGATCGCCGTTTCATTGAAAAGGAGAAAGACCGATCGATCGTCTTGTTGCATTACTTTGCGTACCTGCATCGCAACCCCGGCGATCCACCTGACAAGGACATGAACGGCTTCGAGTTCTGGATTCAGGATTTGGCCCGAGAGCGAAATCCCGCCAAGCTTTCGCTCGCCTTTGGAAACTCGATCGAGTACCGGCGCAGCAAAGAACGCAAGTGATTTGGAGTGCGCCGGCAGAGCGCAGCAGCGACGGCGCTTTTGATTCAGTAGTTGGGCACGTCCAAAAGCGGGTCGCTTCCAACCGCGTAGCGTGAAATTTTTATAGAGAGGCAGGCCCATTTGAGACTATTAGCTCCTTTAGGAGCGCAACCAATCGTCTTTCGCCCATAAATGGGCTCTCGAAGAATCAGTGGGCTTGAGCTTTCTATAAATATTACATCCCTACGGGGTTTCCCGACAGACTCTCTAAGGATTGCAAGCAGCCGCGGGCGATGTTACCTGCTCATTCTTAACAAACAGATGTTAGCAATACTCTTTCTCTCAGGAAGCGCTTTGCTTGGCGTCGCGCTGGTGCGATGCGCGGCGCGCAGACTGCTTGATCTAGTCGAGCAAATTCTCTGGGGAACGGTGCTCGGATGGATTGCGACGGCATTCGTCGTTTACCTGGTCGCGCGTGGGCAAGCACAACTCAGTCCGCGAACGGTTCTATGGGTTACCCTGGCAATCTGGATCGTGGTTGCGATTCTGGTTGTCATTGAACTGCGTCGCCATGGCTGGTCGCTTAATCTCCGGTTGGATCAGGAGCGACGATACCCTGGTCTGATTGTGCTGGTGCTGCTGTTGGCGCCGGTTTACTGGCGACTACTCTCTGTTCAGGTCTATCAGCCGGGCGCAGGTGGCGTTTACTCCGGAAGCGCGGGGAATGATCTCAACTTTCACGCCGCGCTCGTTTCATCGTTTCGCTACGGACAAAACTTTCCACCGCAATACACGCTGCTGCCTCCTGAGACACTTTTCTACCCGTTCATGCCTGATTTTCACGCGGCCATTCTGATGGCCGGTGGATTGAATCTGCGCACAGCGATCACCCTCACCGCGCTGCTGCTGGGGGCGATGATTGCCGGCCTCTTCTATTCCTTCGCGCTCCGGATTGCTCGCTCACAGAAAGTTGCGACGCTTGCGACCTTACTGTTTCTGCTCAATGGGGGCTTTGGCTTTGTTCACTTCTTTCGCGATTGGTGGCAAAGCGAGAAAGGGCCGCTGGAGTTTTGGAACACGCTCCCCTTCAACTACGCGAAGCTGTCTGAGCGTGGGATTCATTGGACGAATATCGTTGCCGACATGTTGGTGCCCCAACGAACCAGCCTGTTCGGTCTGTCTTTAGGGTTGATGATCTTTACGATCTTCGCTTTTGTCTGGCAGCGTTGGCATCAGACTGAGTCTGCGCCAGGAATTGATGAAAACAGACCCCGCACTCTCTGGTTGATGATTGTCGCCGGCGTACTGGCTGGAATTCTTCCGCTCTTTCACACGCATACCTACATTGCCGCGGGCCTGGTGAGCATAGTGCTGTTTGTCATGCGCCCGCGCCTTGAATGGCTCGCCTTCTGGGCGCCGGCCGTTTTGCTCGCCGCGCCGCAGTTGTTAACTCTCGCTCTTCACGCTCGAGGCAGCGGCATTGTCAGGTTCTTTTTCGGCTGGCTCGGTCATGACGATCCGTTTTTTCCGCTTTATCTGCTGCGCAACTTTGGTCTTCCCCTGGTACTGGCGATTCCAGCGTGGTGGGCCGCGCCGCGTGCCTGGCGCAAGTTTTACCTCGCCTTTCTCTTCCTGTTTGTCTTCAGTTTCTTAATTGTCTTTTCGCCAAATCTCTACGACAACGGCAAGCTGATTTATTACTGGCACGCATTTAACAGCGTGCTGGTCGCGACGTGGCTGATAAGACTTGCGACTGTGCACCGGCAGAGGGTCTTGACAGTGCTGCTGGCCTTTTTTTCCATCGCGACGGCGCTGATCGTTTTTCACACTGAGGCGATTACTTCTTCTCGCATGTTCACAAATGAAGAGCTGGCCGCCGCCGCTTTCATTCGTGATCGAACCGCGCCCCAGGCAATCTTTCTCACCGCGCCCGCGCTGAAGTCACCGGCTCTGAGTCTGGGTGGCCGTCCGGTTGTGCGTGGCGCGACCGCCTGGCTTTGGAGCCACGGCTACGAATTTCGTGAACGCGAGAGCGACGTGCGCCGAATTTACGCGGGCGCTTCGGATGCGCTTGAGCTATTGCGTTTTTACCAGGTCGACTATGTCTATCTGGGAGATGCCGAGCGCTCAGACGTGAAGGCTAACGCCGCATTTTTTGATGCGAACCTCCCGGCCGTCTATCACGATCAAACGATCACGATTTACGATGCGCGCAAGTTGCACGATCAAACTCGGACAATGAATCCGGCGCCGCGCGAACTCGCTTCCCGCCTCGAGCGCGATCCCTTTTCACTGCTCGTTGAATTCCCGCGTATCAGCTTCTTTGTTTACCGGCTTTGCAAAGCCAGTTATGGCCGCATGCCGCGTCGCGCAGAATTCATGAGCGCGATGAACTTTCTCGGGCGCGATGTGTTTATTGGCGCACCCGGCTGGGATGAACAACTTGAAAAAAACCGGCTGTCCTTGCTGGTTGATTGGATGAACTCGGGCGAGTTCAAGCAACTGCATGAAGGCAAGTCGAACGCTGAGTTTGTTGCCGCCCTCTTAAGAAATTCCGACGCCGGTCTGAATGCGAGAGAGCGCGATGCGCTGGTCGAAAATCTCGACGCTAAAATCCATTCGCGGCAGACCGCCCTGCTGAGAATTGTTGAGGACAAAAGCTTCTACCGACGAGAATACCGAAACGCCTATGTGCTCGTACACTTCTTTGGCTACCTGCGCCGCAACCCGGATGACGCGCCGGATTTTGATTTGAAGGGATTTAACTTCTGGCGGGACCGGCTGAATTCCTGGGGTGACTATCGCACGATCAGCATGGCGTTTTTGGAATCGGACGAGTACCGGAACATGAAGCTGTCGCCGTGAGATTTGGAGTGCGCCGGCAGAGCGAAAGCGGCGACGGGAGCGCAAGCGGCCTCGCTTGCATTCAATGGTCTGAAGCTTCAGTCGGCAAGCGAGGACGCTTGCGCTCCAGTCAGGCCGCCGCTGAAATAATCTTCTGCACCACGTTCGGCCACGAAAGCTTCATCGCGACGAGTTTCTCCCGGCCGCGTTCGCCCATGCGCTGCGCGCACTCGCGATCTGAATAAAGCCGATCGAGTGACGCCGCGATCTCTTTGGCCTCGGGCTCAACAATAAAACCTTCGCGCTCGTGTTCGATCAGTTCCGCAGCGCCGCCACTGTCGTTTGTGACTAAGACCGGCTTGGCCGCAAGCATTCCCTCCAGCGTCACGTAGCCGTAGTCCTCATCGAACGGCAGATAGCAGACCGCGAGTGCATTGGCATAAAGCCTTACCAACTCGTCATCCGGCACGAAGCCCAATATCCGCACGCGGTCACCGACCTTGTTTTGTTTCACCAGCGATTCATATCGCTTCGCATCAGCCGATCCGCCGGCCAGAACCAGCTTCACCGGCGTGCGCACCAGGCGCATTGCTTCGATCAGAAGTTCCTGACGCTTTTGCGGCTCGAGCCGGCTGGGATAAAAAACGTAATCACCGGGCGCGCCGGTTTGCAGCCGATCCGCGAGCGGCGGCGGATGATACAAAGGCTCGCTGTCGATGTTGTTATAGTGCTTCAGCCGCGTGGCGACTGTGCGCGAGTTCGCAAACACTTTTTTTGCTTCCGGGATAAAGCGTTCATCGCAGTATTTGATCCATTCGCGAATGCGGACGCCTTCCGGATATGTCGAGAGATCGTCGAACTGCGTGCCCCAAAGGTTATAAGCCGACCGATGTTGATGAAGGATCCAAAGGACTTTGGTTGGGTGGGCCACGAGGTAGGCCGGAAATTTCATTCCGATTACCAAATCAACCGGCCGTCCATTCGCCGCTGAAAGATCCAGCATTCGCCAGGCCATCGCGCCCCGCATGATTTCCGTTGGCGGATACCATTTGAACGGCAGCGCGACTATCTCAGCGTTATAGCCGCTTTCATTCAGAGCGCGACGCAGACCCTCAACGTGCAACTCCGCGCCGCCTTTAGTGAACGGAACCTGAGTCGTGGCGATAAGAATGTTGCGAATCATGGAAAGACGGAGATCAGAAGTCAGAGATCGGACGTCAGATTCGGATTCCCAAGTTCTGATTCCTGACTTCTGATCTCTGCCCTCTGACTTCTGATCTCAATATTGCAGACCGCTACGGAAATTTCGCGATCGTCGTCGGGCAATTGGAAAGTGCGATCCGCGCGCAGCTCAAGTTCAAACTCTCCATTCGCTTTGGCGCTTATTTCTTCAGGCACCCAAACCGGCAGTTGCAGCCACCCATGCTTGTAGAGCGTGAACTCGCACAGCCTTATCCCATTCAATAACATTTCAACCCTCATGGGCTGCTCGCGTAAATCGGACTTGTGAGTTGTCAGGTCGAGACTGATCATCTCCGGAGTGCCAGCCTGGAAGCGAATGCGCGCTCGTTTCCCCATCCAACGCGCGACCGGCGGTAAAATCGCCGGCTCGTACCAACCTTCATCGAACGTCGCTCCGCGATTGCGATCAAGACATAAACTGTTTTCGGCCAGCTCGCCGACGCCATTGAATGAAAACAGCGCCCGGCGATCCCGGTGCTCGTTATAGAACGGACCGAGCGGCACATCCGACGCTTTGAGAAAAATATGGGAACTACCCGGCGGCAAATGAATATCCAGATCTGAGACCTTTGAAAAGACGTAGCCCATGGCGAGATCGAAGGCACGACGCTCTTTGAATGAAAGGTCGCGAAGATAACCCAGAAAATCTGATTCAAGCTTCAGCCCGGACTCTTCACCGTCGCCGAGAAAGTCCTCCACGCTTTCGCATAAACCAAAACGCGGTTCGATCGCGACGTGCTGAAAGCATTTGAGGAACCGGGCGACGTGATCGGTGTCTTTCGACACTTCATCGCATCCAATGCTGTGCAGCGTGACTCCGCCCTGACGCAGCACGCGCCTGATCTCTGACACGGCTGCGTCCTGTTTGTCTGCGTCCAGTCTATTCAGAACGTCAAAACTAACTACGTAATCAAACGCCTCGTCGCCAAAAGGCAGTGACGAGAATTCATTTTGAAAGGTCGCGTCGTAACCATTGCGGCGCGCCGTCTCTGCGGATTCGCTCGACGGATCGATTCCGGTGAGGTTGATGTCTTTGCGTTTCAAAAGCGCGAGCATGCCGGGGCCGCAACCCAGGTGCAGGACCTCAGATCCGGCACGCACGTTATCGTAAATCCACATGGTCGGGGCAAAGCGAATATCAAAGCGATCGAGCGCCTTGAAGTAACGCGCGTCCAGGACTTCATCCGAGACGTAATGCGGCTGGTCAAGTTGAGGGTTCGAACTCATGACGGCTAGGGTCGCTTCCGGGATTCTTCGACTTGCTTTACTCGCTGGTCCATCTCGTCCAGGAGCGCGTTGGTCCGGCGTTGCGCGCGATCTTGAGACGCGGCTGCTTCACCGGCTTCGAGCGATAGCTGCTTGAAGCAGACACGCTGCTCATTCTCAAGACGATCGTCTCGCTCACGTAATTCGTTTGCGACTTCTGCCAGGCGAGCGGCGGCTTGGGCGATTTGCGTTTGGATTTCCGCCCGCAGTTGGGTTCGCTGATCGTCGGTTTGAATTCGCCAGGCTTCGGCCTCGCCTCGCAATTCACCGCGCAGGACATTCGTTTCCTTTTGCAGCTCAAGTCGCCGGGCCGTCTCCGCCTGAAGCTGCGCGCTTAGGCCATCAATTTCTGCGCGGCGGTCGGCTAATTGATTTTCCGCCTCTGCGAGTTGCGAGCGCAGGGCGGCGATTGCCGCTTCCTGATTCGACAGCGTTTGCAGCGTCTCGCCGAGTGCATGATGCACCGCGGCATTGAAGTTGACCTGCTCCCACGTGAACCAACGGCTGAAGACTTTCATCCGAGCTTTGATCCAGAGTTCGAACCGCGCGGCGGTGCCTGCGCGATTACTGAATATCGGCGGCAAACGATCCCACGAGCGCGCCGTCGTCACCAGGTGGGCATTGAGGCGAGCCAGCGCCTCAGAGTTTCGGATAGTGGATGAATCACTCAGCGTTACCTGTGACTTGCCATCGCCGTTTCCCGGCGCCGGCGCTGATCGGGCCGCCGCTGGTTCCGCGAGAGGCTGCGAAACTACGCGCTCGCGGATTTCGCGCAAGACCATTTCTACTTCTTCATCGATCATCTTAAGCCCTCACTACCTCGCGCGATGCTTTACTATCGTGATCGAGCACATCCGTTTTGCCGGTTCGGCGAACGGCAGTCGCACTGGCATTCAAATTTGCCACACCCTCGAAATGATCCAAACTCGTCACGCGCAGGAACAGCGCTCCGTCCAACCAATCGTAAGCTTGACCGCTGCCGCTATGAATCGCCAGCGAAATCGAATACTGATCAATTCCCAGCCAACAGTTAAAGGCGAACGTGACCTCGAGCACTTCTCCGCGACGCGCGTAGCTGAGTTCGATCTGCTGTTCCTTTGTATTCGTGCCGTATGAATGAATGCCGTGGCGATTCTTAATCAGGAAACCGATTACGGGATCGTCCAAATCTGTGTTGAGCCGGGCCGCGATTCTCAAGGTAAGACGTTCGCCGGTTTCCACAATCTCAACCGGGCGGTTAGATGAATCAAGCAGTTCGGCGCCAATGATTTCGGCGCTGCCGTCACCATGGCGATAGGTGGAACGTGGCGGCGCCAGGGCCGCATCGGTAGCGACGGTCTCTTTTGAGCCTTCCGATTCAGCCCGATAAGCCTCTTCCCGCTCCATGATAATTTTCTGATAACGATTCAAGACATCGGCCGGCTTGCCATCAACCACAATTCTTCCGGCTTTCATCAGGATGGCGCGCGAACAGAGGGCGCGCACCGCCGCCGCATCGTGCGAAACGAAAAGGACGGTCGTGCCGCGTTCGTGAAGCTCTTTGATTCGGCCCAGACACCGGTGCTGAAAGACGGCGTCGCCGACGGCGAGCGCCTCGTCGATGATCAGGATGTCCGGTTCGACGCTGGCGGCAATCGCGAAAGCTACACGCACGTACATGCCGCTCGAATAAGTCTTCACCGGTTGATAGAGAAAGTCTCCAATCTCAGCGAAGCGTTCGATCTGCGGAAAGAGTCGATCGGTTTCGCGGCGCGACAACCCCAGCAGCGAAGCATTCATGTAGATATTCTCAACGCCGGTAAATTCAGGATCGAAGCCGGCCCCTAATTCAAGCAGCGCGGCGATCCGTCCTTCATGCCAGACTTCGCCATGTGTCGGTTCAAGCGTGCCGGCGATGATTTGCAAAAGCGTTGATTTCCCGCAGCCGTTCGGTCCGATGATGCCGGCAATCGTCCCCTGCTCGAGTTCAAACGAGACATTTTGGAGCGCCCAAAACTCCTTGTGGCGGCGCAGCCGGCCGCGGGTAAGCGATTCCTTGAGTCGGTCTCCGGGCCGCGCATAGGTGCGGTATTGCTTGGAGACGTTATCAACCCGGAGAGCCGAAGACATGCCGAGAATGTATCAGAAGTCGGGAAGGTGAAGCCAGACAGAGCAGCGAAAAGGGAAGACGTGTGGGAGGTGATTCACAATACGGCCGAGACCCGTGTACGCAGGTTATGGAGATTGAATACTCGGCTTTTTTGGCTCAGGAGGTTTTTTGCTTTGATTCCGCGTTTTCAGGTAATCGCCACAGAACGCGGCTTGAACCTGGAGTCTGATCTCTTTATTGGAGAGCGTTTGAATTAGTTGGAGGCCGCGCTCAAGATCTGCTTTCGCCAGCGGCATCAATGACTTCCGAAAATTGTGCATTTCCGGCTGCCAGTACACTCGGTTCTTAAGTTTTCCCGCAGGTTCAAGATTTGGACTGTTCAGCACCCGCACAAGTATTTCGAAGGAAGTGAATTTTCGTTCCGAATCGTCGTCGGCTGATGTATCCAAATAATCAAGTAAAGCCCACGCAGTATCCGAATTCTTTTCGCAATTGCGTAACCAGCCCAACAGCTCTTCCCGCAGAAGATTGGTTCGTTCGATTGCCTTGAGGGAAGAAAGATTTCTGATCACGGCCAGGAAGAGGCGGATGCGCGGTCCCGGCAAATTGATCTTTCGCGCGAGACCCAACGCGTAATCCGGCCCTTCGCTGCTTAGATATTTCATACCTGCCTGGAAGTAGATCGTCCCGCTGATCAAATCTCTTAGCTGAGCGTCCCCAATCTTTTCAACGATGGCAGTGGCTTTGTCTAAGTCTCCTTGTCCGAAACGCCAGGCAGCATACGCGGCACTCTGCAAGTTTTCATCTCGCTTGGTTCCAGAAGACGCGTTGGCAGCCGCCAGTGAAGCATTCAGTCTTTCCTCGGACCACGGGCTCTGGGTCGGTCGTTGCACAGATTGTGGCAGCGAAGCGGCAAGCTGGCGAGTCCTCGTGCCGACAAGCCACAGGCTCTCAGGCTTCAGATCGCCAAATACAGCCTCGAGATTTCGCCACAAGTAATACTCCCTCCTAACATCGTCCTGAGACATTCCGGCTGGCGGCTCAGTGTGAATGCGCCTATAGAGCATTTCGGCGGCATACTCCACCATCTTGTTGGCATCCTTCAATCGCTGGGGATCGGTTAGGTAATGTTTTCCACCCACGAGCCGGTCCATCTCACCAGGCAGGATGTAGGGCACAAGGCGTTGATATTCCCACACGTCTCCACGAGCCTTTATTACCGAAAATGCCTGATTGAAGAGCGCGCTGGCTTCGGCGGGCGCAGTTTCGCGAAGACTCGCTAAGACGAAGGGTAGAAGATCATCCACGCCGCGGCCAAGGCTGTCGGTAATAATGCGTCTGGCCGCTTCGGGATCGAGATCGGCCAGGTTTCCGGCAGTCGCAAGTACTTCATCGGGGTGGTCATCGGCAGCTCCCTCTAAATTTTCGTTCTTGCTCTCAGCGGCAACCAATTCTCTCGCCAGACCAATGTCGTGAGAGCTGGCGACCGCCAGCAGTTCGCGTCTTAATTGACCCCGTACCTGTTCGATTGGAATGCCTTTATATGTTGGCTTCCCGTTGTTTGACGACCAGAGCTCTCCGAACAGCGATTCGTTAGCCGCGTGAAAAACAGATTGAAGTTGGGAAAACTCTTTGGATAAAATTTTTCGAGACTCTTCGGGTTCAAACTCCCAATAGGCGTCAACCGCGAGTATCCGGATCTTCATTCTGACGACGGGATTCAGGACGAACTTACTCTCGGAAAGGACTTCTACGATTATCCCTTGAGCCCGGCTGGCTTTCTCTTTCTCCTTAAGGCTTCTATCATTGTCATCTCGTGGCTCAGCAGTTTTTGAGGTTTTGGTCTGGGGCCTCTGCCGTTCGCCATCCTGTCCAAAAGTTTGCAGCGCAGATGCACCGGTCAAAGTAAGAACTAAAAAGAAAGCGTAGACAATGCTTCGCATGTGTGTGGCCTCCAGTTACATGGAAGGTATGACTTGAGCTTTTTCATTTAGGTACCTCCTTCTGCGCCGGACATCAACCGGCAGGTTAGGGTGACCCGTTGAGGTCACAGGGTTGGAGCCCTGCCGAGTTTTGAGTTAAGATGCCGGTCCTGAGCGATCGCATCCGTTGCGCAAAACGCGACAGAGGCTATTGCGGTGCGGCTCGATCATTCACCCGCTTGTGATGATCGAGCCGTCAATTTTTTCACCGAAAACACTTGCCCTCGGCCCTGCCGTATGTCTCCGCAAAGGCACTGAATCTGAGATTGATAGATCTGATGTGACAATCACTGAGGACATAGTGTTCGGGAAGTTCGGTCTCCGAAAAACGCCGGTCGATTCTATCCAAAACTGACCGACTGTGCCCGGAGCATAGACCACACGCAACAGCGGTTACAACCACGCAGTCTCATTTATCGCGGAAGCGAGTGGGGGGCAATGGATTATCAATCTCTGCAACATGCGGCGCAAGCAAAGCGCGCCAAAAAAACAAAGGGCCAGGAGTTATTAGCTCCCGGCCCTTTGCTCTTACCCTTTTGCTCTTTGCTGCGCTGGCTCACGGTCCGAACCGCTGGCGGTACTCAGATGAGCTGAGGAAGGCCTTGACCATTTCAGCGTTTCGGAAATTACCGTTGAAAGCGTTCAGTTTGTTGAGCCAGAAGTTAAAGCCGGCCGTGTCTGGATCGCGACGCAGATAGGCAAAGTATTCCATCAACACGAACGATGGATTCGCCTCGTTCAGGGCAAACTCTTCCGATTCGGCGACGGCCCGCAGTACTTGAGCTCGGGTCATCGTCAAAGAATTCAACCCGGTGATCAGCGAATTGCGGAATGCATCTGCCGCCGGGAAATTGCCGCGAATTTCTCCACCGCCAAATTGGACCGTATGGAAGTTGATGTAGGCCCGGCCTTCGCGCAGGTTGGTTAACTGCGCAGCCAGCGTGGTGCCGTTTCCTTCCGGAGCGTCCCACTTGCCGATGAACGTCCCGCCGACGCCGCTGCTGAATGGCGTGTTCACAGAATCGTTCGGATTGTTGTCATTGAACGGCGCGCCAAAGAAGCCCCACACCACTGGACCGTTCACACCCGGCGCGACCGCTGCGCCGGCATGAATATGTGCCGCGGCCAGGTTATCGTTCGTGTCCGCGGTCTGAGCATTCCCCACGTCGATATTATTAATCGTGGCGCTCATGGTCATCGCGGTCTGGGCCGCGTTGAACTGGAACCGGGCCGTACCAAACGAAGCAGGTCTGGCGCCGCCGCCGGACAACGTGGGCACCGTGGGCGGAACCTCCTGGCCGTTAGTCAGATTGACGACAAACAAACGCACCTGGGCCGGCGTGATGCCGGCATTGGTCAACAGCGCGTCAACGTATTGCGTGTTGGTAGTGCCGCTGTAAGCAAAGACGAACTCGGGACGATTGACGAAGTCGTTGAAGTAAGCCGTCTTGTTCGCTTCCAGTTGAGCGTCGAAGGTGGGTGTCCCGAAGATCAGATCCTTCTGCAGTTGTTGAGTGTCCTTCTCGAACTGTCCGTAAAGAACGGGCCCGGGGCTTCCCGACGCCGAGGCGCCGAACGCCGCTTTGTTGGCAAGAATTGAAAGCACTCCAGTCTTCTGAAACTCGATCGAGAGGAAGAACGCGGCTGAAGTATCAATGCGTCTTACCTCACGACATTGAGCATTGGCGGCGCAAGAATCAATATTGTTCACCCAGAACGCGAGACCCGCCGGGTCCGGTTCACGATTAAGAAAGTCGAGGTACTGCTGGCGCACAAAGAAAGTCGTGTCATCGATCGGATTGGAAGTTGGAGCCACGACGTCGTTGTCCAGGATCGTCAGATCCACGGCATTTGGCGATCCCAGCCCGGCGCCGGCCCCTGACACATTGCTTAGCGCCAGATTGACCCGCTCGTTGCCTTCGTTACCACTGCCCCCCGGGCAAGCAGTGAAAGGAGGAAAGTCCTTATCGTCAACGATCAGAACGCGCACCGTCTTACTGGTTTCGCCGGGATTGAAAGTGACCTTTTGGACGGCAATCTCATAGTCGCTCTTCTGTGACGCCCGGCCGCACGCCGACTGATCGTAAGTTGAAACAGTTACGCTCGCGGTGCCGGATGCATCACCCGCCCGAGTAACCGTGACGTCGATGTGGCCGGCTCCTTCGTTGATTTGATAATCGTCGCTTGAGAATTGAATCAGCGAAGTGGCAGACGCTGTCGTCGGTCGCAGCGATCCGAACAATCCGTGCTCTTCCTCACCCGTACCCGCAGCGAAATAAATTGCATTCGGGTCGCCGCCGGCGCCGCCGTTACCGGGTTGTAGCGCCCAGAGCTCATCAATCACAATACCGTTTCCTGATTCATCCTGAAGCGTGCCGAGAAACGCGCCAGTCGTGGGGTTATAAGCATGGATGCTTGGATTGCCATCGCCAAAGTTTCCGATCAGTAATGCGCCACCGAAAATGCCGAAAGACGCTGGCGCCAGCGCGATCCCCCACGGAGAATTAAGTGCACCGTTGTTGATCCCGAAAGTCAGGTCCCGCACGCCGGCGGTATTGAACCGTCGCACGAAACCGTTGCCGACGCCTTCCTGATCCAGCCCGGTGATAGGGTCAACTTTTGCGTAGGCAACATACAGTGAACCGCCAATGTTCTGGATGTTGAAGGGATAGTAGGTGTTCCCCATCGTCGTCGGAATCGTCGGATCTGCAAAAGGAAAATTGGCGGGCGGTTGCAGTGCGAAGGAGGTGTTGAAAACATCGATTTTCCCATTGGCAAAGTCAGCGGCGTAAAGAAAATTATTTCCACCGTTATTCGCCAACGCCAAACCCGTATAGACGTGACCCGGATGGCTGGCGGCTATGACAGCTGTGGTTGAACCAGCTGCCGGCGCGTTTGGATCCCAACCCGAAATGTTGCCGGTGATCGAAGCGAAGAGGAAGTTCGCGCCGCATGGAGGGGCCGCACAAGCGCCGGGGAGCACAAACTCTGTGGCCACAGGACTGGAGACGGTACCCGTTGGCAATCCACCCGGGATGGTAACGGTCTGCGGGCTTGGGTTTAGCACTACCGGATTTCCGCCCACGTCCCCTCTGATGAGTTGCGTCGTGCTCGTCCCGTTGTTCGCAACCCAAAAAGGGCTGGACGCGGTCAAGCTTATTCCCCATGGATTTACCAGTGAAGGATCTTGCACAAACGCAAGACCTGGAATGTCGCTAATGAAATTCGTCTGTCGGTAAGCCGAACCAGGGGCAATTACCGGAATGTCAGGACGAATCCCAGTGTTATCTTGAGCAATGACCGTCCGAGTGACTCGCGTCGGCAAAAGTGCAATGGCGAAAAATGCTGCCAGTACCAAACACGCAAGCGCACGCACGGCAATCAAGGTAAAGTGACGCATACAGCTCCTCCTCGAAAATTTGAACAAATCTCCAGCCAGGAAATACCAGGCAGTCCTCTAACTAACTCTCTTTAAAGGGGAATAGACTGGAGACTCTATGCCGGACTATGGATACTGTCAAGTCACATTTTAGACACGAGGCCCGCCGTTTGGTCCTTTTCATGCCGGCGATATTACGTGGTGTGATAGGACAGGGGCCTGGCGTGATCCAACGTGGCTGACGGGGGGCGGCCTGGCCACGATCCAAATTGATGGCGACTGATGGCATGGACTTGAGTTAAAGCAGATTACAAACGGCCTGGTAATGATCCAATTCGATGCGGCTTGGGTGACTTCACGTACCAAGCTCACCGCCAGTACAATGTCCCGACCGGCAAGCTACGTCATCACTCTTGATTCTTGAAATTTGTTGTGCCCCTGTAGCTCAACGGTTAGAGCAGCAGACTCATAATCTGTTGGTTCGGGGTTCGAATCCCTGCGGGGGC